>MPLZ02016233.1_pt1 | contig 237923 bp, 226 predicted proteins | sample 1617311 | NCBI WGS metagenome assembly MPLZ02 (sample SAMN05944806, study PRJNA350692) | marine metagenome | biome: marine; feature: ODZ; material: water; isolation source: 160 m water sample filtered on 0.2 um supor filter | place: Pacific Ocean | collected 2012-04-08 | depth 160m m | reverse complement strand
GAGCAGACCTACTACCGGTGGCGGAAGGAGTACGGTGGCCTCCGCCTCGATCAGGCGAAGCGGCTCAAGGCGCTCGAGCTAGAGAACCCGCGGCTGAAGAAGCTGGTGGCGGACCAAGCCCTCGACAACGCGATCCTCAAATGGGATTGGGGTTAGCGAATGTCGCAGCGTCTACCTCGAATCACGAAGCGGACAGTGGCTAGTAGTTGGCCAGGGCGCAGGCGACAATGAGGCCAAGAACTCGCATCGGCAGATTATAATTCTCCATTCCATTTCACCAACGATCGACAACGTTTCGAGTCAGGAGATCTCCGATGGCATCCCAGACAGCGCGACGCGACCGCACCCGGCCCGAAGTGAGCCGCCGGCACTTTCTCGGCGTCGCAACCGCCGGCCTCGGCCTGAGCGCGATGAAGCCGTCGCCCGTGCGAGCGGCGCAGTCGGGCGGCAGCGCGGTCGAGGCGGCGCTCGCCGACAACATCTTCACGAGGAAGTTCGGGATCCAACCGCACCTGGGCGCACATCCGAACATCACCCGGCTAAGCGGCATCCGGTTGGCGCCGGAGGTGACCGACGCAATGCTCGAGGCGAACGAATACTTCGTCGACATGGCCGATCTGACCGAGGCGGCCGGACGCCGCGTGGCGGAAGTGACGGGCGCCGAGGCCGGCCTCGTCTCAGCGGGGGCGGCGTCGGGCCTACTGCTGGGTGCCGCGGCCTGCCTGACCGGCACCGACCGTGAGCGGATGGCGGCGCTGCCGCACCCCACCTGGCCGCGCCGGGAATGTCTCATCCAGTCGGTCCACCGGACGCAGTACGCGCAGGCCTTCCAGGCGGCGGGGATGACGCTCGTCGAGGTCGAGACGCGCGAACAGCTCCTGAGTGCGCTCGGAGACCGGACGGCGATGATCGTCGCCACGGCCGGCGTCGAGCGCCAGCGTCAGAGCGGGCCGCCGGTACCGAAGCGTGTCGCCACCGAGTGGGGACCGGAGATCATGAGGCCGCAGGAACTCGTCGACGTCGGCAGGCGGGCGGGCGTGCCGGTTCTGATTGATGCGGCGCCCGACGTGCCGCCGGTCGAGAACCTGACCCGCTTCATCGACATGGGCGCCGATCTGGTGGCGATGAGCGGCGGCAAGGGGCTGCAGGGGCCGCAGTCGACTGGGCTGCTGGCCGGCCGCGCCGATCTGATCGAGGCCGCCCGGATGCAGAACGCGCCGAACGACGGCATCGGCCGCGGCATGAAAGTGGCGAAGGAGGAGATCGTCGGGTTCATCGTCGCCCTCGATCGATTCGTCGAACGGGACCACGCCGCGGTAAGGGCTGAGGTGAACCGGAAAGCGCGATGGATTGCCGACGAGCTCCAGGGCATTCCCGGGCTGACCGCCGAGTACGCCGTGAATACCGTCGACCTTGGGATCGTCGAGTTGACCTGGGACGAGAACGTCATCCCGCTGACCGCCCAGGCGCTCCGGGGCGAGTTGATGGACGGCGAGCCGCGGGTCATCATCTTCCGCAACTACGTCTGGACTCAGAACCTGCGCGACGCCGAACTCGCGCCGGTCGTCCGGCGGCTGCGCGAGGTCTTCACGCAGGCGCGAGCCTAGCGATTCGGGTTCGGCTGTAGGCCTCTGTTTTCACACGGTGTCGACGCGGGCGTCGGCACCGTGAGACGCTGCTCAGCGTCGACGAGGCCGCGAAGACCTTCACCTACCAGCGCCGGCCGGTCGCGACGCTCACTGGCCGAGAATCCGGTTCCACTCGGCGACCTGTGCCTGCTGCGCGCTGAGCAGCGCGGAGGCGTCGCCCTCGATGACGATCGTCTGCATGACGTCACCCTGGGCGACGGCGTTGACGACATCCTGCCCCGCGGAGACCTTCCCGAACACCGTGTGCTTGTCGTCGAGGTGCGGCGTCGGCCCGTGGGTGATGAAGAACTGGCTACCGTTGGTGCCGGGGCCGGCGTTGGCCATCGAGAAGACGCCCGCCGAGTCGTGCCGGCGCGAGGCGTGAAACTCGTCCTTGAAGTTATAGCCCGGGCCGCCGCGCCCGGTGCCGGTCGGATCGCCGCCCTGGACCATGAAGTTGGCGATGACCCGGTGAAACGTCAAGCCGTCGTAGTAGCCCCGCTGAACCAGATTCACGAAGTTCGCCACCGTCACCGGCGCCTCGGCCGGGAAGAGCTCGATCCGGATCTCTCCCTTGGTCGTCGTGAAGACCGCGGTCAGGTCGTTGGCTTGCGTGGCGGCACTGGGCATGGCGGGGGAACCTCCGATGAGCGCCGCGGCGACCGCAGCAACTGCGAGTTGTCGAATCGTTTGCATCATTTCTCCTCGGCCCATAATTGCAGGTTTCCGGTGCTCCTGTCGAACATGCGTGTATCCTGTTCCAACTTTGGCCACGCCCACCCTCGGCGCCGAGAAGGCGCTGGAACACTAGCGGATGGAGAAGCGACTGATCGGCACGACCGCCGTCTTAGCGAGCGTCGCGGCCCTGGCGGCCTGCGCGCCGGAAGTGCCAGAGACGGTGTCGGCTGCCCGCCCGCCGAATATCATTCTGATCTTCGCCGACGATCTGGGCTACGGCGACCTGAGCGGCTTCGGGCACCCGACGATTCACACACCCCGGCTCGACCGGATGGCGCACGAGGGGGCGAAGCTGACCGCCTTCTACACCGCCGCCCCGGTCTGTACCCCGTCGCGGGCGGCGTTGATGACCGGGCGCTGGCCCGTCCGCGTCGGGTTGCCCGGCAATCTCGGCCCCGACTCTGAGGGCGGGCTCTCCCTCGAGGAGCGAACGCTTGCTGATGCGTTGAGGGCCGAGGGCTACCGCACCGCGGCGTTCGGCAAGTGGCACCTCGGCTCGACGCCGGGTTTCTTCCCGACCGAGCGCGGCTTCGATCGGTACGTCGGTCTGCCCTACAGCAACGACATGATGCCGCCCTGGGTCGATACCGCGCGCCCGCTGCATCTCTACCGCGATACGACGCCGACCGAAGAGCAGCCGGTGGACCAGACGACGCTGACCCGCCGGTACACCGAGGAAGCGGTGCGCTTCATCCAGGAATCCGGAGACGAGCCGTTCTTCATCTACCTGCCGCACTCGATGCCGCACCTGCCGGTCTACGCCTCGGAGGCATTTCAGGGGCGCTCCAGGGGCGGGCGCTACGGCGACGTGATCGAGGAGCTGGACTGGTCTGTCGGGCGACTTCTGGATGTCGTGGCGGAGCAGGGGCTGGACGAGGACACGTTGGTGATCTTCACGAGTGACAACGGCCCCTGGCGGAACATGCCACCGCGGATGTACGAGACCGTGCCGGTCGAGCGATGGCACGCCGGCACCACGGGGCCGCTGCGCGGCGCAAAGGGCACGACCCACGAGGGCGGCGCCCGCGTTCCTGCGGTCGTGCGGTGGCCCGGACGGGTGCCGGCCGAACAGGTCATCGGGGAGATCGCGACGACGATGGACTTGCACGCCACGATCCTGGAGCTGGCCGGCGCCGATCCGCCGGAGGTGGGCCTCGACGGGGAAGACCTCTGGGCGGTCCTGACCGCGGGCGCCCCGTCGCCGCATCGCTACTTCCCCTACTTCTGGATCCGCCAACTGGAGGCCGTGCGGGATGCCACCTGGAAGCTGCGGATCGCGCCGCCGGCCGACGACTGGATCTCGCAGGAACTCCGTACCGGCGACGAGCCGGTGGAACTGGAGCTGTTCAACCTGCGGGACGACCCCTACGAGCAGTTCGACGTGGCCGCCGAGCACCCCGAGGTCGTCGACCGCCTGCGTGTGCAGATGGTGGCCATCGCGGACGACATCGGCGCGACGCTCGCCTTCACGCCCTGAATGGGAGCGCCGGCGGCCCGAAGAATCCAGCCATAATTCTCTTTTCACTGGCTGACGGTTCCAGGTTCAGCCCCCCACAAGGAGATCGCAATGAAGCGTTTGTTGTTCGGTTCGCTGTTCGCAATGCTCGTGGCCGTCGTGGCCGTGGCCACGCTCGAGGCCCAGTCCACGGCCGGCTGGAAGATTCGCGCCGATCGGAGCACCAACGCCTCCGATCCGGATGCGGCGGGTGAGATCGAGTTCATGGCAATGGGTGGCGGCTTCCACGCGATCACCCCGCAGGCCGGGGTCTTCTGGCATCCGTCAAGTACAGCGAGCGGCTCCTACACGCTCAAGGGCAACTTCACCCTGATGGAGCCGAGCGGACACAACAACTACTACGGTCTCGTCTTCGGGGGCAGCAACCTCGACAACGCCCAGCAGACGTATATCTATTTCCTCGTCGCGCAGGATGGGACCTGGCTCGTCAAGCACCGCGCCGGTGATGCCGATGTGCACGAGGTCGCGGAGAAGACTGCCAGCGACGCGGTGAACACGCCGGGCGCCAACGGCCAGTCGGTCAATGCCCTCGAAGTGCGCGTCGGGGCCGACTCGACCGACTACGTCATCAACGGGACGGTCGTGCACACGACGCCGAAGACCGGGATGACGTCGGTGACCGACGGGACTTACGGGTTTCGGGTCAACCACCGCCTCAACGTGTCGGTGGGCGGCCTCGAGGTGTCGTAGGGCTCTCGGTTCGGCGGGTCAGGGCACGACGCGGACGCTGATGGACTCCGCGCCCGGTAAGGGTTCGCCGTCGCCTCCGGCGACGACGACTCGAAACAGGCCGGGCGCGGGGACGTTGCGATACGAGAATGCGCGGTACCGTACGGACGCGCTGCCGGCGACCATAGCGACATCCAGCGGATTGATCCGGTCCGGTCCCGAGGATCGGTCGCCGCTGTCCCACGCGTGCACGAAGACCGTCCCCTCGGTCAGGCGCAGCGCCGAGTAGAACCAGATCCGGGGGACGCCGGTGTCGTCGACCGGCAGGCTCGTGAGACTGACCTCGCTGCCGTCCGCGATCGGCGAGAGGCACTCCCGTTCGACGCGGGCGAGGCAGAACGTACTCTCCGTTACCTGCACGGTGCCGCGCGGCTGCGGCCGTGCCGCCGGCGGTGGCGCGGGCCTGGCAGGATCCTCGCGTGGTGGCGGGGCGGTCGCCGGCGGCACTGCGGGCTCGACGGGGTCGACCACTTCCGGCGCCGCTCCGGCTTCGACCGTCAGCGGGATCCGTGTCTCCTCGGCCCCTCCCTCGGGCTGCACGCCCAGCCATCGGGTCTCACCCGCCACGAACAGTGTCGACGGCATTCCGTCGGTCGTCGAGCCGAGGAGTGCCAGGTACCGGCCGTCGACATCGACCGACACGGTCTGGACCTCGGCCCACAGCGGCACGCCGCCTTTAGGCTCGGCGTAGATGGCGAAGAGGAGGGTCTGGTCGCCGAATCGGGCGCGGCCCTCGGCATCGACCGCGATACCGTTGAACGGCAGAAACGTGACGGGCGCCTGGGTCGAGGCGCCGGCTGCGGTACTCAGCACGAACGCGATCAGTGCTAGGGGCTTCATGGCCGTAGTGTCTAGCCTACCTCACCGCGCCAGGACGACCCGTGCGATCCGGCCGGCGTGCGGTCCCGGTCTCGCGGGCTCGAGGGGACGGGGCGGGATCATATAATCCCCGGGTCCCGGCCAGAGCGGTGCGATGGAGGCTGAGCGCTAATCGTGGTGCAAGGGGAGATGTTCGACAAGGGGATGACGATGCCAGATCCGACCATCAGTCGGCGCGAGCTGTTTCGCCGAGGGCGCCTCCTCGGCGGCCTGCTGGCGCTGCCGTCGCTGTCACCACGAGCCTGGGCCGGTCCGGCCTGGGAGCAGGCCGAGCGCGGCGCGGTCGGGGCGCTCGAACCCGGCACGGAGGTCTATCAATCGATCGGCGTCAGGCCGCTCATCAACGCGAGAGGGACGTTCACGATTCTGAGCGGGTCGCTGATGCTGCCCGAGGTGCGGGCGGCCATCGATGCCGCGTCGCGTCACTACGTGCATCTGGACGAGTTAAACGACGCCATCGGCGCGCGACTCGCCGAGTTGACCGGGGCCGGGTGGGGGATGGTGACGTCCGGCTGCGCCGCCGCGCTGACCCATGCCACGGCGGCGTGCGTCGCGGGCGGCAACCCGGATCTGCACATCCGGATCCCGAACCTCGCCGACTTTCCGAAGGACGAGGTGATCATTCCGAGCCATTCGCGGAACGTCTACGACGCCGCGGTCCGGGCGGTCGGTGTGCGCGTGATCGAGGTCGCGACGCCGGACGAACTGGAGGCGGCGCTCGGCCCGCGCACGGCGATGATCTATCTGTTCGCCGGCCCCAGCGCCGATGCGAGCGATCTCAGCCTCGAGGCCATCGCGCCCGTCGCGCGCGCGCGACAGGTGCCGATCCTGGTCGACGCCGCGGCCGAGATTCTGACGGTGCCGAACGTGCACCTCGAGCGGGGTGCGTCGCTCGTCGGCTACAGCGGGGGCAAGTGCCTCCGAGGGCCGCAGGCGGCCGGCCTCCTGCTCGGCCGCGAGGATCTCGTCCGCGCGGCGTGGGTCCACAGCGCGCCGCACCACGGCTACGCCCGCAGCATGAAGGTCGGCAAGGAAGAGGCGATCGGGATGCTGATGGCGGTGGAGATGTGGATGCGGCGGGACCACGACGCGGAGTGGGCCGAGTGGACCCGCTGGCTCGACGAGATCGCGGATCGCGTGAACGCGATCGACGGCGTCAGGACCACGGTCGATCAGCCGCGCGGGCTCTCGAACCGGACACCGTCGCTGCGCGTGCTCTGGGATCGCGACCGTCTCGGCGTCTCGGGGGCGAGGGTCGCCGATGCGCTGTTCGAGGCGGAGCCACGGATCGCGCTCAGCGCCCGGCGCGATCCCGCGACACGACAGCCGAGATCCGTCAGCGACGATGTCGATGAGACAGGGGTGTCGATCACCCCCTACATGCTGTCGCCCGGCGATGCCACGATCGTGGCCGACCGGCTGCACGCGCACCTGACCAACCCCGTGCGCGAGGCGCCGGTCTCACCCGCGGCGCCGGCGGCCGATCTCACCGGCGAGTGGACGGCCGAGATCGAGTTCGCGGCGGGGCGATCGACCCACGCCCTCTATCTGCACCAGCAGGGCGGCGCGATCACGGGATCCCATCAAGGTGACTTCGTCACGCGCGATCTTCGCGGGAGTCTCGAGGGGACCGCGCTGCGGTTGCGCAGCGCGCGCGGTGAGGAGTACGGCGACGCGCTGACATTCACATTCTCCGGCACCGTGATGGAGGACCGGATCTCGGGTAGTCTCGACATGGGCGAATACCTCGGTGCGACCTGGACGGCCACGCGCAAACGGGCGTGAGACCGGGCGATACAAGAGGTGAAGGAGGAGCCAATGGCGGAATCTGATCGACGACTGTTCCTGAAGCGCGCGCCACTGATGGCCACGGCCGCGGCGGCGGCCGCCGCCGTCCCCGCGGTTGCGGACGCCGCACAGGCCGGGACGCCGCCGGCCAAGCGGGTCCACTGGCGTGGTGGCCAGCGGCCGGAGCGCCCGCCTCTGTTCAGCGGCGTCGTCTCCTACGGCAACCTGCTGTTCATCTCGGGGATCGGCGCGCACTTTCCGGGCGACATCAAGGCGCACACCGACCATGTGCTGAACGAGATCGAGGCGCAGCTCGAGGAGGCCGGGTCGTCGATGGCGCAGGTCCTGAAGGTGAACGTCTACCTGAACGACCTCGCCGACTACGATGGGATGAACGAGGTCTACCAGGGCCGGTTCGGCGCCGAACCCGGAGTGCGCACGACGATCGCGGCCGCGGGTGGCATCCCCGGGGGCTCGCTCGTCGAGATCGACTGCATCGCGGTCATCGGCGCATGAAGAGACTGTTTTCGGCGCTGGCGTTCGTGGCGGTCACTGCCTCGGGCGGCTTCGCGCAGCAGGCGTCGTTCGACCGCCTGCCGTCGGAGGCGCTGGACGTCGTGCCGCCGTCGTCGCGCGTGATGGGTGTGCCGGGCCGGATGACGGTCGAGCGGTCGTCATGTCGCTCGGTGCCGCTCGGTGAGGTCCGCCAGCGGATCGTTGACGTGGCGGCGCAGGAATGGGGCTTCTTCGGTTTCAGCCTCGTCGATCAGACCCAGCCGGTCGAGCAGGGTGGACGGCGCCGGCGGCGATGGCGGCGAACGAGCCCCGAGGAGGCCGGTCGCGTGGCCGGCTCGATCGCCGGCTACTGGTCGGTCACGCCCGAGGGGGGGTGGATCGTCGACGCGCAGAACGATTCGTGGAACGGGTCGAACGGTATCGCCTCGCGATGGCGGTATCCGTGGTCAGCGGCATTCATCTCGTGGGTGATGTGCGAGGGCGGGCTCAGCGACACCGATCAGTTCCGGCGCGCCGTGGCGCATCACTCCTACATCGACCAGGCGATTCGCGCCCGAAACGCCGAGACGCCGACGGCGGCGTTCACCGCGTACGACATCGGTGAGGCGGCGGTCGCGCCAGGTGACCTGCTGTGCAGTGCCCGCCGGCCGGCGTACCGTTCGATTGCCGAGCGCCGGCGTCAACTGGGCGAAGGGGCCCGGACCCACTGCGACGTCGTGGTGAAGGTCGATGTGGCACACAACCGCATTCTCGCGATCGGCGGCAACGTGCGCGGCGCCGTCAGCCTGAAGCTGATCCCGGCGACAGAGGAGCCAGGTCTCGGCCTCCGCCCCGGGGGCAGCGGGCGCCGGCTCTTCGCGCACCTGAAGCTCAGGGCCGACGCGGCAAGCCCCGACGCGCTCGATCTCACCCCGACGATGCAGGCGCTGACCTGCGCGGGCAGCCCGCCGACGGCCTGGCGGGCCGCCGCGAGCCTGGTGAGCGCCGATCGGGCGGCCGTGTGCTGAGGTTCGGCCGGCTGTCCGCAACCTGTTGACTCCGATGGCGAACGATCATCGATCCGGATCGCCGACTGTAGGTCGGGCGATCGATTCACGGGCGGTGTCCGTCGAACGGCGGGCGCCGCCTTTTCTTGTCTGCCGAAGAAACGAGGACTCATGCCGATTCTACTTGTTGCGATGCTCCTCCTGACTCAGGCGGGTTCGACTTCCATCCCGGCCGTCGACCTCGCGGCGGCGACGATCACCGGCGCCATCGAGGAGATGAAGGTGAGCGGGGTGACCGACACGCCGCTCCGGACCGTCGACGCGGGCGGGCATCACGTTGGCGTGGCGATCGTCCATCGGGGGATCTCGTCGGGCGTCGTCGCCGGCACGATTCACAGTGAAGTCACCGAGGTCTACACGATTGTCGAGGGCGCGGGAACCCTCGTGACCGGCGGGCGGCTCCTCGATCCGCAGCTGCGCGAGCTGACGGCGCGCCGGCGGGCAGTGTCGGGGCCCGGGTGGACCGGTCGCGGGATGGAAGGCGCTGTCACACGCCAGGTGCGCCCGGGCGACATCATCATCATTCCGGCGGGCACGCCGCATTACTTCGCGGAGGTGTCCGAACCGATCACCTACTCGGTCGTGCGGATCGACCCGGGGCAAGGACTGACGCTGAAGTAGGACGGGCCGGATATAATCTGGCCCAACTCACTGGAGGATTCATGAGACACGCGCGCGCGGCCCTCGTCGCCCTCCTTGCCGTCGGCCTGCTGCTGCCCGGCTCCGCACTCGCCCAGCAGGAGGAGAACTACGACTACTGGCGGTTCAACCGGCAGATGATCCGGTACGGCCAGCAGGCCATCTTCATGTGCAACGGGCTGTTCACGTCCGGCCGGACCGTCGAACAGGTCTTCGCTCAGGAACTGGCCTTCCTGCCGCAGCCCGTCGGGACGCCGCACGGCGGCGACTACGTGATCGACGAAGAGCGCAAGGCCGTGGCGATCGGCGCCGCGGGCGGTACGCCGATCATGCACGCGGCATTCCGCGAAGGGATCGGCTGCGTCATTCTGGCGCCCGACCAGACATTCGAGGACATCGACAGCCTGCCGAGCCTCGTGCTGCCGCCGCCACCGGGCGACCCGGCCACCATCGCGTGGCCCGACGGCGATCTGGTCGCTGACGACCGGTTGCCACCCGGCGTCGATGCGGCCGCGCTCCAGGCGGCCTCCAACTGGGCCTTCGACCGGGAGTCGTCGGAGCAGGTCACCCTCAGCCTGCTCGTCGTGCGGGATGGCCGGATTCTCCACGAGCGCTACGCGCCCGGAGTGAACGTCGACACGCGGACGCGGACCTGGTCGACGGCCAAGAGCATCGGCGTCACGCTCATCGGCATGCTGGTCGACGAGGGGCGGATGGCGCTCGATGCGCCGCTCGGCCTCGAGTGGCTCCCGCGCGCGCGGTCGCCAGAGACCGACCCGCGCAACGCGATCACGCTTCGCCACGTCCTGAACATGTCGAGCGGCCTCGACACGATCGACAACAACCGTCTCGAGTACGCGACCGGATCGGGCCTGTCCTACTGGGCCGGAGCCAGCTCGATCATCGCCGCGCGCCGCCGCGCGTTGATTCGCGAGCCCGGCACGAACTGGGACTACGAGAACTACGACACACTGCTGGCCATCTATGCGATGAAGCTGGCGATCGGCGACGACCAGGAGTACCTGCAGTTCCCGCGTCGTGCGCTGCTCGACCGCATCGGCATGCGCAACACGCTCGTGAGCACCGACCGGTTCGGCGACTTCGTCCTGAGTAGCCAGGTCTACACGAACGCGCGCGACCTGGCTCGCTTCGGCCTGCTCTATCTCCAGAACGGTGTCTGGAACGGCGAGCGGCTGATCTCGGAGGCATGGATCGACTTCGTCCGGACACCGGCGCCGGCCACCGCCGCGCGCGGCAATCACTACGGCGGCCAGTTCTGGCTGGTGCCCGACGACCGCATGGACGTGCCGACGACGGCTTACTCGACCTCGGGCAACCGCGGGCAGTACGTCGTCATCGTGCCGTCGCACGATCTGGTCATCGTCCGCCGTGGTCTCGACTACGGGCGACAGGGCTTCAGCCGGTGGGACCTGACGCGCGAGGTGCTGAAGGCGCTCGGCCCGGACGCGACCGAGGAGCAGCCGGCGGACCGGCCGCAGCGGGCCGTTCGATGAGGAGGTGGAGATGAACAGGCAGCGACAGATCCGGCCGGCGGCGGCAGTCGTCGGCGTCGCCATGGTCATGATCGTGGCGTGCGCCGGCGGGGGCACCGCCAGTGCCCAGGCGGTCGCGAACAATCCCTATCACGCGGTCCATGGCTGGGAGGAGATGCCGAACGGCTGGAAGCTTGGCGTGCCGAGCGGTGTCTTTCCGGATCCCGACGGCGAACACATCTGGATCCTGGCGCGGTGCGGCGCGAACCACTGCGCGCAGACCGATCAGGACGCGATCTTCAAGTTCGATCTCGACGGCAACGTCGTGAAGAGCTTCGGCGGCGGGATGTTCTCGTTCCCGCACGGCTTCTTCCTTGACCACGAGGGCTTCCTCTGGGTGACCGAGGGCGCACCGGCCGGTGACCGGCGCGAGGTCGAGGGGCTGAAGCGGGGCCTGGGCCACCAGGTCTTCAAGCTCGATCAGGACGGCAACGTAGTGATGACGCTCGGCGAGGCCGGGGTCTCGGGCTACGGGCCACAGCACTTCAACGGTCCGGCCGGCGTCGTCGTCGCGCCGAACGGCGAGATCTGGGTCTCGGACGGGCACCGCGACGGCAACAACCGGATCGTCAAGTTCACACCGGACGGCGAGTTCATCCTGGAGGTGGGCGGCGGCGTCGGGTCGCGCAGCGGGGACCCGGGCAAGTTCAACGACCCGCACGACATCACCATGGATGGCCAGGGGCGAATCGTCGTGGCCGACCGCGGCAACAGCCGGATCCAGATTTTCGACCAGGAAGGGACGTTGCTGAAGGTCTGGACGCAGTTCGGTCGGCCCAGCACCGTCTTCGTCGACCCGCACGGCACGATCTACGCGGGCGACGGGATGTCGGGCGAGCAGTGGAACCCGGGCTGGGAGCGCGGCATCCGGATCGGCGACGTGGCGACCGGCTGGGTGACGGCGTTCATCCCCGACTCGGAGGCGCCGGTCGGCACCGGCGTCGAATTCCTCGGCGTCGATTTCGACGGCAACATCTATGCGGGCGAGGTCGGCCGTCAGCGGCTGGTCAAGTACGTCAGGTTCAGGCCGTAGACCTTTGGACGAGGGCGAGGGGGAATGTGATGCGCGAGCGACGGCGCGGTCGACGGCGCTCGTCGCTTGACCCGGAAGCGTCCGAAGATTACTGTAAACCCTGTGTTTGTTGAGGGATCCGTGCAGACACGGGGCACCGCAGTTGGTTGGGGGCGCCGCAGCGGAAGGGTCGCGGCGGCCGCGTAATCCGCGAATCTCAAAGATTCTGAGGAGGATCTAGATGTCACTCTCACGTCGCGCGTTCGTTCGTCGACTCGGTATGGGTGGAGCCGGGCTCGCCACGACATCGTTCATCATCGGCCACGGGCGCGAGGAACTCAGCGCGTTCGGGTTCGATGGGATCGAGTTGGAAGCGGCGATGCAGCGGCAGCGCCAAGCGATGGACCCCAATGCCATCAAGCTGAGCAGCAACGAGAACCTGCGTGGGCCCAGCCCGAAGGTGATCGAGGTGCTCAGGTCACACCCGTCGACCGCGCTCGGCCTTGGGTATCCGGTGCCGAGCAGCCGCGCCTTCTCGGCGGCCCTGGCGCGCGCGCACAACGTGGAGCCGCAGAACGTGATCACGGCGACCGGGTCGGGCGCCATCCTCCAGGCGGCGCAGTGGGCCTACGTGACCGATGACAAGCCGCTGGTTTCCGGCGATCCGTCCTACATGGGGGGCGCGGAGCGGTCGATTCCGGTCGACGCCGGACTGAACCTCGACCTCGACGGCATGGTGGACGCGGCGACGGGCGCCGGGCTGGTTTTCCTGTGCAACCCGAATAACCCGACGTCGACGATTCATCCGCTGTCGGACATCGAGACGGCGGTGCGGACCATCAAGCGCCGGTCCCCGGACACGGCCATCCTGATCGACGAGGCCTACATCCACTACTCCACGGCGCCGGGTGTCGGTTCGGGCGACCAGATCTCGGTCGAGTTCCCCGACGTCTTCATGACCCGGACGTTCTCGAAGGCGTTCGGCATGGCCGGCATGCGGATGGGCTACGGCGTCGGCCAGCCCGAGACGCTGCAGAAGCTCCGACGGGCCTGGGGCCTCGGCAGCATCAACGAGCTGCAGAGTGTTGCCGGCATCGCCGCCATCGAGGACACGGCGCACATGGACTGGGAGCGGGACGAGAACAAGCGGATCCGCGACTGGACCCTCTCGCAGTTCGAGGAGATGGGCTTCGGCGCCCCCGACTCGCAGACCAACTTCATCTTCGTCCGGATCGACCGGCCGGCATCAGAGTTCCGGGATGCGTGCCGGGCGAACGGCATCCTTGTCGGGCGCAACTTTCCGCCGCTGGAGCAGACCCACGCGCGGATCTCGCTGGGCCGGATGGAAGACATGGAGAAGGCGATGGAGGTCTTCAAGAAGGTGCTCGAGACCTAAACACCGTTCTGATACCGCGATCGGCAGACCACGAGGCCGGACGTCGCACAGCGGCGTCCGGCCTTCGTTTTGAGGAGATACCCATGCGAGCCGCCGCTGTTGGTGCTCTCATCGCGCTCGCCGGCCCGTGGCTCGCGCCGACCCTCGCGCAGGCGCAGGCGGGGAAGCACGATTCGCTCGCCGAAAGCGGTCCGGTCGGCAGCATCGTCGCACCAATGGATCTCGATGCGGTGCAGGATGGGTTGACGACCGACGCGCTTCAGCAGGTCGTCGCCGACCGCCTCGACGCGCAGGCAGTGCCGGTCGATCGCGGCGCCGGACCGCCGCCGCATCTCGAGGTGAGCGTCAATACCGTCAAGGGCGACAGCGGCGTGTACGGCTATTCGATCGACCTCAAGCTGAGCCAGATCGTCACGGTTCGGGCGACGGGTCGGGAGACCATCGCTGCGACATGGGGGTTCGGCATCGTCGGCACCATCCCGGCGGCGCAGCTACCGACCGTCGTCGAACAGGTGGCCCGGGCCGTGGACCAGTTCAGCGCCGACTACCTGGCCGTGAACCCGGCGCCATGACGACCACTCTGGACATGCCGATGTCCTGCGGCGTCGCGTGCCGCGCACTCCTGCCGAGTGCCCTTGTTGCGCTCGTGATGCTGCCCGGCGCGGCCGCGGCGCAGCCGGAACAGTCGGCCGCCGACCCCGTCGTGCATCTGGCAGTTGTCGACCACGAGCCCGCCAGTGAGATCAGCGGGATCGTCAAGAGCCAGACCTACCCCGATGTCTACTGGGTCCACAACGACAGCGGCGACGACCCGCGGATCTTCGCGATCGACGGATCGGGCCGGATCGTGATGCCCCGCGGCGCCGAGAGCCGCTTCCACGTCGGTCCGGAATCGACGGCGGAGGGGCGGCCGCTCTGGCCCGGCCTCCAGATTCTTGCCGCCGCGCACTTCGACTGGGAGGACATCGCGCTCGCCGACGGCCGGCTCTACATTGCCGAGACGGGAAACAACGGCAACGCCCGCCGGGACCTGGGGGTCTACGTCGTCAACGAGCCCAACCCGCGCGCGGTACGCGCGGCGCGGATCATCACGTTCCTGCCGATCCGGTACCCCGATCAGGATCTCTTCCCGGCCCGACAGTGGCACTTCGACTCCGAGGCCCTGTTCGTGTCGGCGGGGAAGCTCCATTTCGTCACGAAGCACCGTCCAGTCGATGAGACAGGTCCGGAACCCGGGGCCAAGCTCTACCGGCTCGACACCGAGCACACCGATCGCGAGAACGTCCTGATGCTCGTCGGCGCGCGGGACGACCTCGTCTGGCCGACCGCGGCCAGCGTGTCGCCCGACGGTCGGCGCCTGGCTGTCCTCACGCTGGAGGCGCTCTGGCTGTTCGACCAGCCGTCGACGGGTGGCGACTGGTTCGCCGGGGAACCGCAGCGGATCCCGTTGCCCCAGGCCCGGACCCGCCAGGCCGAAGCCGTCTGCTGGGATGACGCGCGCACGTTACGCATCGCCACCGAGCAGCGCGACCTGTTCATCGTTGACCTCGAGGCCGTCACGGCTGAACGGTGAGCTCGTCTTGACACCATCGTCGCCCAGGAGTAGAAACCAGGGTTACCGAATCAATGAGCAGCCTCTTCGGAAGAGTGTCATGCGGTTTGTCCTAGAAGGCACGTAGGTGTCCGCGCGAAGGCGAAATCGTCTGGGAGTACGTGAACCGGGGCGGTACGATCCGGCCGTCGCCGGTGCCCTATGATTTCACGCCGCAGCTGCGCGCGATGGCCCGGCCGGAGGAACTGGCGGTGACGCCGCCGGACAATCTGGAGTGGCGGATCACGCCGGACGCACAGCGGCAGCCGTAGCTGTCGCAGGAGTCTGTTCGTGTCAGTTGGGTGGATGCTCGAGCGATACGACGTCGCCTACGAGTTGGCGGTTCGCAAGAGCCAGAGGACTCCCCAGGCCACGACGACGACCAGGACGAGAATCCAGTAGATGGCCTTGCTCTTGGGCGGTGGGGGACTGGCCAAAGCGCTCCTCTGGTCCGACTCCTGCCTGTTGATCGGTGCGCGGGGGCGATCTGACCCGAGTCGTCGTTTCTGACAAAGCCCAAAGCCACGACAGGGGCGGTGTCGGCCGGGCGCCTGCTATAGTGCCGGAAGGCCCACGGCGGCGGTCGCGCCGTCCGGTGGCGCCGGAGATTCCCGATGCGCCGGTCGATCAGGTCGTGCCGTTCGTGCTGGCTGGTGTTCGGCCTGCTCGTCGTGGGACCGAGCGTTGTTGAGGGGCAGCGCCCACCGATCGACGATCGAAGCGTGTTCCGCTCGGGCATCGAGTTGGTCTACGTCACCGCCACGGTGGTCGATGCCAACGGCCGTCTGGTCGACGGTCTCACGCAGGACGACTTCGAGATCTACGAAGACCGGGACCTTCAGCCAGTCACGTACTTCAGCACCGAGCGCGTCCCGCTCAGCCTCGGCCTCGTCCTCGACATCAGCGACAGCATGTACGGGACGCGGATCGACGACGCGCGCGCGGCGCTCGATCGCTTTCTCCTGGATCTGCTGGAACCGACGGACGAAGCGTTTCTTCTGGTCTTCAACCACGAGCCGACGCTCACCGCAGAATGGGCGCTCAGGCCGAGTCGGCTGAGCCCCTACCTGGACGACGTGCGCCCCTACGGTGGCACGGCGATGTACGATGCGATGCTCGAGGCGCTGCCGCTCTTTCGCGGCCGGCGCCATCAGCGGGCAGCGATAGTGCTGGTGTCGGACGGCGCCGACACGGCCTCCGATCACCCGGTGCGCGAGGTTCGGCAGCGCCTGCGCAGCAGTGACGCGTTCGTCTACGCGATTGCGATCGATGCGAAGGAGAGCATGCCGATCAACGACCGGGTGAACCTGCAGGCGCTTCGGGAGATGACCGACGAGAGCGGGGGGTATACCGAACTCGTGCTGGACACGGCCGATCTGGCGCCGGCCGCGCGGCGGATCGCCGACGAGTTGAACCAGCAGTACACGCTGGGGTACAGCCCGTCGAAGGCGCCCGACGGCCGGTATCGACGGATCCGCGTCCGGATCGCCGACCGTGACCACCGGGTCCGGGCGCGGCAGGGCTACGTCGCCACGCCCCGGGATCCTCGGGGTCCGCGCTGACGAGCGGCTATTCCTCTCGGAGCGCGATGATCGGGTCGATCTCGGTCGCGCGGCGCGCGGGCACGATCGACGCCGCCAGGGCCGCGGCGCTCAAGATCACCGACACCCCCACGAACACGACCGGGTCGAGCGGGCTCACCTCGTAGAGCAGCAACACCATCGAGCGTGTCATCACCGTCGCGGCGACCAGCCCCACGCCGATGCCCAGGCCGACGAGGCCCATGCTGTTCACGACGACCAGCCGGCGGGCGTCGCTCGATTCCGCACCCAGCGCCATGCGCAGCCCGAGTTCCTTGGTCCGGCGGCTGACCGAGTAGGAGATGACGCCGTAGATGCCGAGTGTGGCGAGCAGCAGCGCCGTGGCGGCGAAGATCGCCATCAGGACCATGCTCAGCCGCGGCAGCGACACCGCACGTGCCAGCACCTGTCGCATCGTGCTCAGGTCGTAGATGGGCTGGCCAGGGTCGACTGCCCAGACCTCACGCCGAATTGTGCTCGCGAACTGTAGCGGATCGGTCTCGGTCCGGAGCACGAGCGCCATGCCGTTGAGCGTGGTCTGGCGGAACGGTAGGAAGATCTCCGGCCGGGGCTCGCTGTCGAGGCCGTAGTGCTTCAAATCGCCGACGACGCCCACGACCTCGCTGCGACCGTGCGGGTTCACGAGCACCTTGCCGAGCGGGTCCTCGTCGGGAAAGTACCGCGTCGCCATGGTCTCGTTGATGATGGCCACATGCGGCGCCTCGGCGAGGTCGCGCTCGTCGAACAGCCGTCCGCTCAGGAGCGGCACTTGCATCGTCGAGAAGTAGCCCGGCGTGGCGATCCGCACATCTGACTGCGGCTCTTCGCCATTGGCCGGCTCCGGGCGGCCGTCCACGGTGAACGGCAACGCGAATTCGGTTCCGACCGGATGCATCGGCAGTGCCGAGGCGGCGGACGCCGAGCGGACGCCTGGCACCGCGCGGAGGCGATCGATCACGCGCTCGAAGAACGTGGCGACCTCGTGCCGCTCCTGGTACTTCGTCTGCGGGAGATAGATCTGCGCCGCGATGACGTTGTTGGGCTCGAAGCCCGGAGACACCTGGATCAAGCGGTTGAAGCTCCGGATCATCAGGCCGGCGCCGACGAGTAGCATCAGCGCCATCGCCACCTCGACGACGACGAGGCCGTTCAAGACGCGCCGAGCCGTGGGACTGCCGGTCGAGCCCGAGGCCTCGTTGAGGGTGCTGTGCAGCCGCGCACGCGATGCCTGGACCGCCGGCAGCAACCCGAAGGCGACGGCGACCGCCACCGAGATCGCGAGCGCGAAGAGCAGCACGCCACCGTCGAGGCCGATCTGCTCCATGCGCGGCAGGCTGCCCTCGGGCAGCAGTGGGAGTAGTCGCATGCTCACGAAAGCCAGGAGCAGCCCAAGACCGCCGCCGGCGAGCGCGAGTACCAGGCTCTCCGCCAGAATCGGGCGGGCCAGTTGCCAGCGGCCCGCACCGAGCGCGGCCCGCACCGCGATCTCCTTCTTGCGGCCCGAGAGACGCGCCAGCATCAGATTGGCGACGTTCGCGCAGACGATGAGGAGCAGGAAGCCGACCGCGCCGGTCAGCATCAGCAGCGCGGGTCGCGCTACCTCGACGAGCTGTTCGTGCGCCGCGATCACCTCGGCGCTCCAGCCAGCGTTGCTGTCGGCGTACTCGGTGGCGATGCGATCGGCGATGACGCGCATCTCCTCCTGCGTCTGCGCTGCGGTCGTGTCGGCGGTCATCCGGCCGATGACGGTCAGCGACCGCGCCCGTCGCGACCGGCCGTGCATGTCATTCGGATCGAAGGACAGCGGCGTCCAGATCTGCGCGTTGCCGGCGGGCGGAAACTCGAAATCGGGCGCCATCACGCCCACGATCGTGTAGGGCTCGGCATCGAGCTCCATCGTCTCGCCGAGCACGTCGGGGCGCCCAGCGAAATGCCGTTCCCAGAACCGGTGGCTCAGGACGACGACGTGATCCTGGCCGGGCGTTGACTCCTCGCTCGCGAAGGTCCGACCGAGACGTGCCTCGGCGCGCAGAACCTCGAACAGTGACGGGCGAACCTTCAGGCTGGGAACGTCGAGTGGTTCCTCGCTCGCCGAGAAGGTGTAGTCCTCGTGGCGATACGCAGCCATCGCCTCGACGTTGCTCGCCTGCTCCTGCCAGTCGCCGTAGGTCGGTATTGAGACCTCTTCGAGGGTGCCGTCCGGGTTGACCTCCCACAGCACCACCAGCCGATCGGCGTCGTCGTAGGGCAGCGGGTTCAGCAGGACCGCCTTGGTGACGCTGAAGATCACCGTGTTGGCCCCGATGCCGAGCGTCAGGGTCAGGATTGCGACGATGCTGAAGGTCGGCTGATGGGTCAGTGCCCGGGTGGCGTAGCGGAGTTCGGTCAAGAAGCTGCGCATGCGACTCCTGCTGCTCGCGACACACCCCGAGGATGTGGAGCGCGCCGAGCAATCTGTCTTCGTCTAGGGGCGGTGGATCGCCAGCCAGGATACCACGCGGAGGGCCGTTCTCCGGCCTCATTCCTCGGGCATGGCCGCCGACAGGCGCACCAGCGTGACGGCCAGATGCTCGGCTTCGAACTCGGTCCGAACCTACCGCGTCATGTCCATGTGCAGGTCGATCGGCGGCGAGACGCCGACGGTCAGGACAGCGCGCTTCTCGCCGAACTCCGGGTGGGAGAAGAGGATTTGCCGGGAGCCGACCGGAACCGGCACCGCGTCGAGCGGCGTCCGCCCGACGGGCTCGCCGTCGATCGACACCTCAGCCCACGGTTCGGCGCGGAGGGTCACCCGCCCTGGCGGAAGGTCGATCGTTCGGGCCACGACCCCACCGGGCTCGACGTCCAGCACGTGGTGTTGCCTGACGCCGAGGAGTTCGCTGACCACCTCGACCGTGTGCGAGCCGGACGGCACCATGAACCGGCCGTCCTCGGTCTTCGAGGCGACTCATGTCCTGCCCTTTACTCTGCGAGAGAGCGCTCGGCCATCGCTCGAACCATCACTGGTGCGGCAGCGGACTGTTGCCGTTTTACGGTCTCGGAGCGGGGGAAAGTGTATTCACCGTGCGCCCCGTGGTCGATAGGCTCTGGCGCTGAGCAGACCCTTCCGACGCAGCGCACTCTTAGCTGCTCGAACAGACGGAAATATCCCCAGAACCTGTCGTCGGACACCCTCCCAAGAGCAGCCTTCCCGAATCTCCGTCCAATAGGCTTTTCGTCCGTTCGAACTGGGAACCGGCACGATCACGTAGGCCGCGCCTTCAACGTCTTCAGCGAAGTAGACGGCCAGCTTGCGTCTTGTGTATTGAAGCTTCTCCTCCGGAGAGAACGCCCCGCCAGTCGCAAGAGCCTTTAGGCGCTTCGCCGAGACTACTCCTTCGAGCGGCCACAGTTCGTCGTAGGCTTCGAAGAACGTCTTTAAGTCCGCTAATGGCACGAACCCCCCGGAATCGATCTCATAGGGAAGCTTCGCCTCCTGGGCCTGGGGATCACCTACCGCAGCCGTAAATTGAGCCACGAGGCGGCGCGCGTTTGAAGCCCGAGAGAGCACTGCCGCTACGACATCATCCTGACTCGGTCGGATGGTGTGTTTGATGTGGCGCACCAACAGCGGCAGCACGACGTCACACCGAGCGTGCTGCAGGCTCGGAGTGGTATGAGAGGGAACACTGAATTATAGCCGGCGCTTAGGCCATCACCTAGCCTGACCATAGTACGAGGAGGAACTAGTCGGCGGTGCCAGATGGGCTGTTTCTCCCCCGGGCCGGCGGTGGCGGCCAGCTCCTGAAACTGCGCACGAGTTCGGGCGCCTTCCGGATCGAGGAGTGGCCAGCGCCTCGACCGGCGGGTCTACAAAGACAGCGACGGGGCGTGCCAGGCGCCGAGCAGCCGGCGAAGCAGCGCGAGCTGTCCGAGATGGTAAGCATTGTGGTCGGCCACTACGAGAGCCTCCCGCAGAACGGTCTGTCCCGTCCCATGTGGAATTCTCGCCGACAGGTCGGTTCCGGGATCGCTGACGAGCTGCTGCATCCGTTCGCGGTCTTCCGTGAAGCGGGAGATGCTTCCGGCCCACGCCGCGTCATCGGGCGCCGGGCCGTCCGGCGGCCAGTAGTCGTCAGGGAATCGAAGCTCGACGTAGTCGGGCTTCACGCAGAAGTCGAGGATGTCGCGCTGCGCAATCCGCAGGTGCTCGATCAGCTGCCAGGCCGAGTGCGGCGCGCCGGCGGGTCGCCGGGTCCGCCCGTCGGCGGGCCAGTCGTCGATGACCGCCTCGAACGTGAGGTGGGCGCCCTTCCCGGACAGTAGCGCGAGGAGGTGCGCGCGAAGGCCGGCGTCAGTCGTCATGGCTCTCGCTCCTCATTCCCATCGGCCTCACTCCATGCCCGGTGGTGTGAAGCGCCCGTCGGCGGCGGTCCAGCCGCCGTCGACGAAGAGCACCGTGCCGGTCACGTAGCTTGCGGCATCCGAGGCCAGGAAGATCACCGGCCCGGCCATCTCGTCGGGCGATGCCCAGCGGCCCAGCACGCTCTTCGACGCGTAGGCGTCGTACCACTCGCGCTGGGCCTTGATCGGCGCGGTCAGCGGTGTTTCCACGATGCCCGGGGCGACCGCGTTGACGCGGACCCCCGAGGCCCCCAGTTCGGCGGCGGCCGCGCGCGCGAGCTGTACGAGCCCGGCCTTCGTGGCGGCGTAGACCGACTGACCGGGCTCGACGACCTGAGAGCGGATCGATGAGAACAGGACGATACTCCCACCCCCGCTCGCGACCATTGGCCGGGCGACGGCGCGCAGCACATTGAAGTTGCCCTTCAGGTTCAGACCGACCACGGCGTCGAACTCATCGGGCGTGTAGTCCAGCAACCGCTTGCGTACGTTGATGCTCGGGGTGGAGACAGCGATGTCGACGCGCCCGTGGGCCGCGACGATGGTGGCGACGGCGGCGTCGACCGCGGCCGGATCGGTGATGTCGACCGCGGCCGATTCAGCCGTCAACCCTTCGCCGCGCGCCGTTTGCGCGACGCGCGCCGCGCCCTCGCTGTTGACGTCGAGACAGTGCACCGCCGCGCCGTGCCGCGCGCAGCCGAGTGCGACCGCTTCGCCGATTCCCGACGCGGCGCCGATGATGGCGGCGACCTTGCCCTCGAGTCCGAACATGCGCCTTCCTCGTGTCACGTGCCACTCCTTCTCTGTTCGGTCCACGTCCGGGCGGCGCCGACCACCGCCGCGGTCACCACCGAGACGACGAGCCCCACCAGTGCGGGCGTGATGACGCTGGTTGATGTCGCCTCCGCGCGCAGCGAGGTCACCAGGAGGGCGCCCACGCCGGTCACGATGGCGGCCAGGACTTCCGGTGTGCGGATGCGTGGCAGATAGAGCCCGGCCATCAGCGGCACGAAGAGACTAACGCTGAGCAGCGTATAGAAGATGCTCATCGCGTCGACGATCGATTCCGAGACGATGGCTAGCGCGACTCCCAGGCCACCGCCGATGGCTGCGGCCCATCGGGCCACCCGCAGCACCGACGCATCGTCGGCGTTGGGCGAGAGGTGCCGGCGGTACAGATCCTGGCTGAGCGAGGTGGCGAGCATGAACAGGATCGCGTCGGCCGAACTGACCTCGGCCGAGAACAGCGCGGCGAGGCCGAGGCTGCCCACGACGGGCGGAACCGACGCCATGAGCAACGTGGGCAGGGCCAGGCCGGGGTTGTCGAGGCCGGGATGCGCCGACCGGGCCACGGCGCCCAGCAGCGGCGGGACGCACGCGAAGAGCAGGAGGACCACGGCGTTCGCGCCCACGCCGATGCGGACCGCGCGGTCGTCGGCGGCGCTGTACACCTTCTGGAGCAATCCCGGCGACACGATGAACGCCGGCACCATCATCGGGACGAGAATCCATCCGCTCCCGGGGCCGCGCCAGACGTTCCACTGGTCGGCGTCGCCCGCCGCGGTGACGACGTCCCAGCCGCCGACCGCGTCGATCGAGAGCGGAAGCGCCAGCGCGAAGCCGGCCAGCAGGACGACCAACTGAATGAGGTTGACGCGGGCGGTCGCCGCGATGCCGCCCGCCGAGAAGTAGATCGTCATGACGATGCCGCCAATGAGGCAGCCGGCGGCCTTGGGCAGGCCGATGGCCGCGTTCAGCACGAACGCCAGAGCCATGAGCTGTGCCGCCAGGATGGCGAGCGTGCCGACCCAGAGCAGCATCGTGATGAGGACGCGGACCTCCGGGCTGTAGCGCAACTCCAGATAATCGCCGACCGTCCGGAGGTCTTCGCGGGCGGCGATCGCCCTGATGCGGGGACCGATCCAGAATGCCAATGCGATCGACCCGAGGCCGGCCGACCCGACCCACCACCAGGCGCTGAGGCCGGCAGTGTAGCCGAGGCCCGCGGCGCCGACGGTCGATCCGGCGCCGATGTTGGCGGCGAGCATCGTCGAGAAGAGCAGGCCCGGCCCGAGCCTCCGGCCGGCCACGAAGAAGTCGCGCGTGCCGTGGACACGCCGGGCGTACCACAGCCCGGCGCCGACCAGGCCGGCCGCGTAGACGAGCAGCAGCGTGAGATGGGAATTCACGGGCGCGCGCCGTCGAGGTCGCGCGCCGCGGGATAGCCCGCGAGTCCGGTGGCCTGCCGGGCCGCCCGGACGATCGCTTCGGCCATGACCTCGGCCGCCAGTGCGCCGATGGACCCGACGTTGGCGGTGCCGTCCCACGCGCCGGTGCCCAGGGCGAAGATCGTGTCGCCGTCGCCGGGCGTATGGACCGGCACGATGGCGCGGGCGTACCCGTCATGGGCCATCTGGGCGATCTTCGTCGCTTCGGACTTCGTGAGCGCGGCGTTGGTGGCAACGACGCCGATGGTCGTGTTCTCGACCGGTCGCGACGTCACCTCCCCCGAGCGCAGCAGGCGGCGCGCGTCGGCGAGCCCCAGACCGTCCTCGGTCCGGACACCCGCGACGACCGCGCCGGTCGCGGGGTCGATGACGTCGCCGACAGCGTTCACCGCGACCAGTGCAGCGACGACGAGGCCGGTCTCCAGGCGGATCGATGCGGTCCCGATACCGCCCTTCATCGCGCGGGCCGAGCCCCGTAGCTTGCCGATCGTGGCGCCGGCTCCGGCGCCCACGCTGCCCTCGACGACGGTCCCCGTCGACGCGGCCATGGCCGCGCGATAGCCGCAGTCGGCCGTCGGACGGATTTCCGGGGCGCCGCCGACGCTGAGATCGAACAGGATTGCCGCCGGGACGATCGGCACCGGCGCCAGCCGGGTCGGATAGCCGATGCCGCGCTCCTCGAGGTACCGGACGACGCCGCTGGCCGCATCGAGCCCGAACGCGCTACCGCCCGACAGGACGATGCCGTGCACCACGGCGACGGTGTTCACCGGGTCGAGCAGCGCGATCTCGCGACTGCCGGGTGCCCCGCCGCGCACGTCCACGCCTCCGACCGCGCCGCCCTCGGTCAGGACGACGGTGCACCCGGTGGGGCGCTCGGCCAGCGTGTGGTGTCCGACGCGCACGCCCTCCACGGCCGTCAGGCCTCGCGGCGCACGCTCGGATTGCGCGCGGATCCCCGGGGCGCCCGCGACGCCGAGGACGACCGCGAGAACGGGCACACCGATCCGGATCGGAGAAGTCATTGGATGGATGATACCCGATGGGTCGCAGCCCCGGGGAACGCCTCGTGGCGCCTCCATCCCGGGCTGCTAGAATGATCGGCGCCCGTGCCGACGCCGCAGCAGCTAGATCGCGTTCTCCGAGAGGTCGATGCGGCCGCCGATCCACTCGTCGAGTTCACCGCGACGCTCGTTCGGATTCCCACCGTCAACCCACCCGGGGACCACTACGCGGACTGCGCCAGCGTGATCGGCGATCGGTTGACGACGCTCGGCTTCGAGGTCGAACAGATCGAGGCGACCGGACGCCCCGAACACACACCGGCACATCCGCGGGTCAATGTGGTCGGCCGCCGGGAGGGCCGTACCGCCCGGCCGCTGCTACACCTCAACGGACACTTCGATGTCGTGCCGGCGGGTGAGGGCTGGACCGTCGATCCGTTCGCCGGAGTCGTTCGCGACGGCCGTCTCTATGGGCGAGGCAGTGCGGACATGAAGGCGGGGCTGGCCGCGGCGATTTACGCCGCGGACGCGGTTCGGCGGGCCGGCGTCGATCTGACCGGGACGCTCGAGGTCAGCGGCACCGTCGATGAGGAAAGCGGAGGCATGGCGGGGGTCGCGTGGCTCGCGGAGCATGGCCGGCTGGCGGCGTCGCGCACCGACTTCGTCATCATTCCGGAGCCGTTCGGTGTCGACCGCATCTGTCTTGGACACCGCGGTGTCTACTGGTTCGATGTCGTCACCCACGGCCGGACGGCGCACGGCAGCATGCCGTTCCTCGGCGAGAGCGCCATCGATGCGATGAGCCGGGTACTCGACGCGGTGCGCGACGAGCTGACGCCGCTGCTGTCCACGCGCGTGACAGCCATGCCCGTCGTCCCGGCCGGTGCCCGCCGCCCGTCGATCAACGTGAACGGCCTGTTCGGTGGTCAGGGCGACGCGGTCGGGCAGACGCCGTGTGTCGCCGATCGGTGCCTGGCGACGTTCGACCGACGGTTCCTCATTGAAGAGGGGTTCGACGCCACGCGGGCGGAGGTGGTGGCGCTGCTGGAACGGGCCGCGGCTCGTGATCCAGGGTTTCAATACGATCTGGTGGACCGGCTCGTCGTCCATCCGGTGCAGGCCGCGGCGGACGCGCCCCTCGTCACCGCGATCGAGGCGGCCGTCGTCGAGGTGACCGGCGATTCGGCCTCGCGCGTCGCGAGTCCGGGGACCTACGACCAGAAGCACGTGGCGCGGCTGGCCGGCGTGGAGCAGTGCGTGGCGTACGGTCCCGGCACCCTGGAACTGGCCCATCAGCCCGACGAGTACTGCGCCGTCGACGACCTGATCGCCGCCACGAAGGTCATGGCCCTGGCGATCGTGCGACTGGTCGGGTGACGATCGAGATGGCGGCCTGGTACGGACCGCTCGCGGATCTCGTCGTTGCCGCGCACGCGGCGTTCGTGCTCTTCGTCGTCGCCGGCGGCTTGCTCGTGTTCCGCCGTCCGACGATTGCCTGGGTGCACCTGCCGGCGGTTGCCTGGGGCGTCGGGATCGAGTGGGTCGGTGGCATCTGCCCCCTGACACCCCTGGAGCATTGGCTCCGCGGCCGGGCCGGCGATGTCGGCTACTCGAGCGACTTCATCCAGCACTACCTGCTGCCGGTTCTCTATCCCGCCGGGCTGACGCGGGAGATCCAGATCGCGCTCGGCGCGGTCGCGCTGGGCGTGAACGTCGGTCTGTATGCCTGGTGCTGGCGGCGCCGGCGCGCCGGTGCTGTGGGATAATGAAGGGTCCGTCGGCGGACAGTCCGAAACATTCCCGCCCGGCCCGCGTATGCACCTGAAGATGCAGTTCGAATCTGTTCGGCACCCGGTGTGGCCAGACGCCCAGCTGGCGGCGTACCTGGTGGTCGGACTGCTGGCGACTGGCTGCAGCGGTGACGCTGCTCCCGAGGGAGCGTCGAGCGGTGGTGGCGAGGATCGCGTCGTGGCCGACCACACCGCCGCGGCACCGATCGGCGACCGACCGCGCATCGTCGTGCTGGGTGACAGCCTGACCGCCGGCCTGGGCGTGAACCCGCACGAGGCGTTTCCGGCCCGTTTGCAGGAGAAGCTCGCCACGGCCGGGTACGCGCACGAGATCGTCAATGCCGGTGTCTCCGCGGACACGACCGCCGGAGGCCTGAGAAGGCTGGAGTGGTCGCTGGACGGTGACGTGCGGGTCGTCATCGTGGCGCTCGGCGGGAACGACGGGCTGCGCGGACTGGCCGTGGACGAGATGAAGCAGAATCTGGCCGAGATCATCGAGGGCGCAGAGGCCTACGGTGCGCGCGTACTCCTGACCGGCATGGAGGCGCCGCCGAACTACGGACCGTTCTACACGAAGGCGTTTCGCAACGCGTTTGGCGATCTGGCGGATGCCTTCGACCTCGCCTTCGTGCCGTTTCTCCTGAACGGCGTGGCGGGCCAGGCAGAGCTGAACCAGGCCGACGGCATCCATCCGAACGCCGAAGGCGCCGGCAAGGTGGCCGATCTGGTCTGGCTGACGCTCGAACCGATGCTGGAGCAGGGCGGCCCGACGACATGATCGAGCTGCGCGGTGTCTCGAAGACCGTGATGAGCGGCGACCAGCCGCTCACCATCGTGCATCCCCTCGACCTCCATATCCCGTCGGGGCAGTGCGTGTCGATCGTCGGCCCGTCCGGGAGCGGCAAGTCGACGCTGCTCGGGCTGATCGCCGGCCTGGATGCGCCGACGACCGGCGAGATTCTGATCGACGGCGTCGACATCACGCGGCTGGGCGAAGATGCGCTGGCCGGCCTGCGCGGCTCGAAGATCGGCTTCGTCTTCCAGTTCTTTCACCTGATCCCGTCGCTCAGCGCGTTCGAGAACATCCTGGTGCCGCTCGAGATCGCCGGCAAGCCTGGCGCGCGGCAGAAAGCTGAGGGGTTGCTGGAGGAAGTGGGCCTCGTCGATCGGGCGCATCACTATCCGTCGCAGCTGTCGGGTGGGGAGCAGCAGCGGATTGCGATCGCACGCGCGCTGGCCAACGACCCGCCGATCCTGCTGGCCGACGAGCCGACGGGCAACCTCGACAGCGCCAACGGGCACCACATCGTCGAGATTCTCCTCGACGTGAACCGCCGCCGGAGCACTACTGTGGTCCTGGTGACTCACGACACCGAGCTGGCCGAAATCACCGAGGTGACGCTCACCATGCGCGACGGCCGGACCGAACGCCGCGAGGCCGCGCGGGCCGACGCGCCAGTCTCCCCAGTCTCGCAGGAAGCGTAGCGCACCGCGCCGATGCCCACGCCAACCACGACGTCGCTCAGCTTCGTGCTCAAGATGCTGGTGCGTGAGATCCGCGCCTCCTGGAGGCGGCTGGTGTTCTTCTTCGTCTGCGTGGCGATCGGCGTGAGCGCCATCATCGGCGTCCGTTCCATCATCCAGAGCGCCCGCGACGTGCTGCTGCGCGAGTCGCGGACGCTGCTGGCCGCCGACGTGCTGGTGCAGAGTCGCGAGGCCTGGACCGACGAGACCCGAGCGCTCGTCGACGCCCGGCTCGACGCGACGCCCGTTCTCGAGCGCATCGAATCGGTCGAGACGGCGACGATGGTCAGACCGGCCGATCCGGCCAAGGCCGTCGCGAAGATGGTGGAGCTGCGCGGCGTGGAGCCCGGTTTCCCCTTCTACGGCGAGCTGGAGCTTGCGAACGGCGCGACGTTCGCGCCCGAGATGCTGGCCGACTACGGTGCGCTGGTGCGGCCGGAACTGCTGGCGCAGCTCGATGTCGTGGTCGGCGACGAGATCGTGATCGGCGACGACGCCTACGAGATCCGCGGCGTCGTGCTGCTGGAGCCTGGGCATCAGTTGAGTGCCTTCAGCCTCGGTTCGCGGGTGCTGGTGAGCCATGATGCGCTCGTGGAGAGCGGTCTGCTGGCCTTCGGGAGTCGCGCGCGATATCAGACGCTGGTGCGGATCGACGAGGCGTCGATCGATCCGCTCGTCGATCAGCTCCGAGAAGATTTCGAGGAGACCCGGCTGCGCGTCTGGTCGTATCACAGCACCGAGAACCGTGTCTCCCGGAACCTGCGCCGGGCCGAGAACTACCTGAGCCTGATCGGCTTCGTCATCGTGATTCTCGGCGGGATCGGAGTCTGGAGCGTGACGCGCGTCTTCATCCAGCAGAAGCTCCGAAGCATCGCGATCCTGAAGTGCCTCGGTGCGACGACACCCCAGTTGCTCGCCGTCTACGTCTTGCAAGTAGTGGTGCTCGGCCTTGGCGGCAGCCTGCTCGGTGTCGCGATCGCCAGCGTGGCGCTGCAGGCCGTGCCGACCAACGTCGTGGAAGGCTACGGCGAGATCACCTACGGTCTGACGACCTCGGCGGTCGTGCAGGGTGCGGGGATCGGCGTGCTGGTCTCCTTGCTGTTCGCCTTGGTTCCGCTGCTCGATGTCCGCCACGTGAGACCGCTCCTGCTGCTGCGTGAGACCGGCGCCCGCCTGACGACCTCGATCGACTGGGTACGGATGGCCGCGATCGGGTTGATCACCGCGGCGCTCGTCCTGGTGGCGAGCTGGCAGGCCGACTCGTGGCGCGTCGGCGCCTACGTGAGTGGCGGGTTCGCCTGCGTAGCGGTCGTCCTGCACTTCGCGGCGGCCGGGCTGGTTCGGGCCGTCGCGCCGCTCAGTCGGGCCACCTGGTTCCCGCTCAGGCACGCCGTCATCAGTCTCGGTCGCCCGGGCAACCAGACCCGCACGATTCTCCTGGCGGTGGGGCTCGGCAGCTTCTTTCTCATCGGCGTCCGGGCGCTGCAGGTGAACCTGCTCCAGGAGTTCGCGCTGGAGATGCGCGAGGACGCGCCCGACATGTTCCTGCTCGACATTCAGCAGGACCAAGCTGACGGCGTGCGTGAACTCCTCGAGGCCGCGGTCCCGGGCGAGGCCCCGGCCCTGTTGCCGGTGCTGCGCGGGCGGGTGACGGGCGTGGAGGCCGACGAGGTCGATCTGGACGGCGCGGAGGACGTTCGGGAGCGGGGTTCGCTCGGGCGTGAGTACGTCGTGACCTATCGTGACACGCTCGAGGAGAACGAGCGGTATCTCGACGGCGGGCCATGGAGTGACGATACCTCCGTGACCGAGGTGTCCATCGAGGAGAGCATCCGCGAGCGGTTCGACATCGACGTGGGGAACACCATCCGCTTCGAGGTGCTCGGTCGGACGATCCGGGCGCGCGTGGCGAGCGTGCGCGAGGTGCAGTGGAACGACACGCGGCGCGGCGGCTTCATGTTCGTGTTCCGTCCCGATGCGTTTACGACCGCGCCGCATTCCTACATTGCCATGGCGCGCGGCCCGAACGAGATGGACGCGCGGGGCCGCCTGCAACGAGACCTCGTGGCCCGCTACTCGAACGTGTCGATCATCGACGTGCGCGACGTCATGTCAGCCGCCAAGGAGATCATCGACGGTGTGACCCTGGCCATCTCGGTGGTCGGCGCGATCACGGTGTTCACGGGCATGCTCATCCTGATCGGGTCGGTGGCGATGACGAAGTTTCAGCGTCTCTACGAAGCTGCCATCTTCAAGACGCTCGGCGCCAACAGCCGCACGATCGCCGCAATGCTCTTACTCGAATACGGCGGCCTGGGCACGCTCGCCGGTCTCGTGGGGTCGGCCGGCGCCGTGATGCTGACGTGGGCGCTCAGCCGCTACCTTCTCGAGATTTCCTGGAACCCCGCCTTCGCGCAGAACATCGGCGGCATCGCGATCACCGCGGTCGTCGTCGCTGCCGTCGGCGTGCTGTCGAGCCTCGATGTATTGCGCCGCCGACCGTTGGCGACGTTGCGCGCCGAGTAACGCCCGACGGCCGGCTACACGTGCAGCACCCTCCGTGATACCATCAGCAGTTATTGCCCTGAGTAAATCGGGCTCGGGAGATCGCGAATGAACGTCACTGAATACAAGGACGCGTTGCTGCGCAAGCGCGTGGAGATTCTGTCGGAAGGCAGCGCCAAGCCGCTGCAGACGACGATGGACAACAACACGCGACAGGGTGACCTGGCGGATCAGGCCAGCGGCACCAATGAGGTCCACATTCAGCTGAAGCTGAAGCAGACCGATGCGAAGATTCTGCAGGCGATCGAGGAGGCGCTCCATCGGATCGAAAAGGGCACCTTCGGCGAGTGTCGGGATTGCGGCGAGGAGATCGCTGCAGCGCGATTGAAAGCCATCCCCTGGACGCGGGTCTGCATTACGTGTAAGGAAAAGCAGAGCGCCTGACGGCTCGGCGCGAGGCCTCATGCCCGAGTCGCGGCCGGTCGCCGTCGCCCTTGGGAGCAACCTCGGTGACCGCCAGGCCCATCTCCACCATGCGGTCGCCCGCTTGGGCCAGGTCCTGTCCGACCTGCGGGTCTCGGGTTTCGTCGAGACGGCGCCGGAGGGTGGGGCACCCCAGCCGCACTACCTGAATGCGGCCGCAGTGGGGTGGAGCGCCGCGCCGCCGACCGACCTGCTCGCAAGTTTCCTGACGATCGAGGACGCGGGCGCGAGGACCCGACCGTTTCCGCGCGCGCCCCGCACGCTCGATCTCGATCTGATCCTGGTGGGCGACCTGGTCGTCACCTCTCCCGATCTCGAACTGCCGCACCCCAGATTTCGCGACCGCCGGTTCGTTTTGGCGCCGCTCGCCGAGATCGCTCCAGACCTCATCGACCCCGTAACGGGACTCACTGTCACCGAATTGCTCGCACAGCTTCGCTAGATCGTCTGAACCGTCGACAGCGACAATGGCTCCGGCGCGCCCTCGCCGCGGCGCTGGCCTCGGGCTTGGTCTCCGCGCCCGCGGGGAGCCCCCGACCCGGCGCCACCCGCCGGCACCGATGATGAGCCCGGCCGAGCGTGTAGGGCTGCGAGCTATTCGAACCTGAGCGATTCGATCGGGTCGAGGCTGGCGGCCTTGCGGGCCGGGTAGAAGCCGAAGAAGATGCCGGTGATCGCCGCGAATCCAAAGGCCACGACGACCGCGTCGGGCGAGACAGTCGTCGGCCATTCGAGGAACTGGGTGATCCCCCGCGACAATCCGACGCCCAGGCCGATCCCGATCGAGCCGCCGAACAGGCTCAGGACCATCGCCTCGACGAGAAACTGGAAGAGCACGTCCTTGCCCTTCGCGCCCACCGCCATCCGGAGACCGATCTCGCGGGTCCGCTCGGTGACCGACACCAGCATGATGTTCATGATGCCGATACCGCCGACCAGCAGCGACACGCCGGCGATGCTCGCCAGCAGGCTGGTCATCGTGCGGGTCGTTTCGCTCCGGACGCTGGCCATTTCCTCGAGCGTTCGGACGCGGAAGTCGTCCTCATCGCCGGGAATCAGCTCGTGCTGCACGCGCAGCAGGGCGGCGATCTCTTCGGAGACCGCGATCGTCTCCGGGGCCGAGAACGCCGAGACGGTGATGCTCTGGATGTAGCGGATCCCGCGCAGCTTCTTTTGCACCGTCGTGTACGGCATGAAGATCGTGTCGTCCTGGTCCTCGCCGAACGACCCGGGTCCTTTGACCGCCATCACGCCAATCACCTTGAATGGATGCTTCCCGAGCCGGATCGTCTGGCCGACCGGATCGGCCCCCTCGCCGAAGAGCGTATCGCGCACGATCGTGCCGAGGACCGCCACCTTGGCCGCCGCAGCGACGTCGGTCTCCGAGAAGAAGGTGCCGAACTCGGTCGGCCAGAACCGGATCAATGGCAGGTCGACGTCGGTGCCCTGGACGCGGGTCGACCAGTTCTGGTTGCCGAAGACGACCTGGGTACGAGTGTTCGTGCCGGCGGCGACGTACTGGACGCCCGGCACCTGCTCGCGAATCGCCCGGGCGTCGTCGACCGACAGGGTCGTCGCCGATCCCCAGCCGCGGCGCACGCCGCCCGATGACCAGTTGCCGGCAGACACGGTGATCATGTTCGTCCCGGCCGACTTGATCTGATCCTCGATCGACTGCTGGGCGCCGCTGCCGAGCGCCACCATCGTGATGACGGCGGCAACGCCGATGATCATGCCGAGCATCGTGAGGCTCGTCCGCATCTTGTTGCGTCCGAGCGCCTTGATGGCGACCCTGAGAATCATGAAGAGTGACATGTCAGGCCCCTGTCTTGACCGGCTCGGGTGATTCTCGATCGAGCTCGAGATCCACGTCCGGCGGCAGCGCCGCCATTTCGTCCCGCGCGATCCGGCGAGTGCCGGTCGCGTGATCCGCCGTGATCTTGCCGTCACGGAAGCCGATGATCCGGCTGCCGTACTCCGCGATATCGCGTTCGTGCGTGATCAGCAGTATCGTGATTCCACGCTCCGAGTTCAAGGTCTGAAAAATGTCCATCACCTCGACGCTCGTCCGCGAGTCGAGGTTTCCGGTCGGCTCGTCGGCCAGGACGATCGAGGGCTCGTTGATGAGCGCACGCGCGATCGCGACCCGCTGCTGCTGGCCGCCCGAGAGCTGGTTCGGGTGGTGATGGGCGCGGTCGGCCAGCCCGACCGAGGCGAGCGCTGCCTCCGAACGCCGATGCCGCTCGGAGGCCCTCATCCCGTTGCCGTTGTAGAGCAGCGGCAGTTCGACGTTGTCGAGTGCCGAGGTGCGCGTCAACAAGTTGAAGCCCTGGAAGACGAAGCCGATCTTGCTGTTGCGGATGACCGCCAGCTCGTCCTTCGACATCTTCGACACATCCTTGTCGGCCAGGACGTAGTGGCCGGCCGTCGGCCGATCGAGGCAGCCGAGGATGTGCATGAACGTCGACTTGCCCGACCCGGAGGGGCCGGTCACCGACACGAACTCGCCCGCCTCGATGTCGACGCTGACGCCGCGGAGCGCGCGCACCTTCACCTCGCCCAGGTCGTAGGTCTTGGTGAGGTCGCGGGTCGAGATGACGGCCATGGGATCGGAACCCTAGCGGCGGCGGCCGCGCTGCGGAATGAGCGGCGAACTCGTGGCGCCGGTTGGCCGGCTGGGCGCGCCCTCAGTCATCGTGATGTTGGTCACCAGCTCGGTGCCGGGCGGAACCTCGGGCCCGAGCAGCTCCGTGTAGGCGCCGTCACTGACGCCGAGCGTGAGCATCGTCGGCTTCAGCTCGTTCCCTGAAAAGATCCAGACCTGCGCCTGCGATTCGGGCGTGGCCAGTGGGCCGAACAGCGCGTCGATCGTCGTGGCGCCGCGCTCGGTCGCCGGCACGGCGTCGACCGGTGCGGCCCGGTTGCGCCGGCCGGCACGGTCACCCGGTTCAGCGGCCGCACCGCCGCCGCGTCCGCCGCCTTCGGCCTGGAACCGTTGCCGCGCCGCGGCGCGTTCTTCCTCGGACATGTTCTGGAAGCGCTCCCGTATCTGCTGCCGCCCGCCCGCGTCGCCCCCGCCCTGGCCGGCGCCGGACCCGCCGCTAGGAGGCCCGCCGCCTTCCGCTGCAGCGGCGGTCTCGGTTCCCGGCGTGCGACCGCCACGACCGCGGCCGGCCGGTTCAGGGGCAGGCATGTTGAGCGCGGCGAACATGTCATCGGTCGGCCGGAATCTGAGCGCGGCGTTCGGAATGCGGATCGCGCCGTCGCGCCGGGCGATCTCGAGGGTGACCGTGGCCGTCATGCCGGGCTTGAGCTTCAGGTCGTTGTTCGGCACGTCGATCTGCGTCGCATAGGTCACGACGTTCTCGACGACGATCGGCTCGAGGCGTACCTGCGAGACCTGGCCCTGAAACTCTTCCTCCGGATAGGCGTCGACGCGGAACGTGACGACCTGCCCCGGTCGAATCCGCCCGACATCCGATTCGTCGATGTTCGCGTTGACCTTCATCTTGGTCAGGTCAGCGGCGAGCAGGAACAGGATCGGCGCCGACATGCTGGCGGCGACGGTCTGGCCGACGTCGACGCTGCGCGAGATGACGATGCCGTCGATCGGCGCGGTGATGATCGTATGCTCGAGATTGACCTGGGCCTGGTTCAGTGAGGCCTGGGCCTGCGTCATCTGAGCGTTCGACGAGCGGAGCTGCGCCTCGGCCGATCGCAACTCGACCTGCGCCGCCTCGAGTTCGCTCGCGGGGATGAGGTCGCGCGCCGACAGGCCCTCGGCCCGCGTGAGTTTCGTGCGCGCATCCTCGAGGCTCACCGTCAGCCGGTCGAGGTCGGCTTCCGCGCGGATCAGGTTGGCGCGCGCCTGTTCGACCTGGGTCTCGAACAGCGACGGTTCGAGCCGGGCGATCACCTCGTCGGCCCGGACGATCGAGTTGAAGTCGGCGTGCAACTCCTCGATCTTGCCGGAGACCTGGCTCCCGACCTGGACCGTGGTCACCGCTTCGAGCGCGCCGGTCGCCCCCACGGTGTCGACGATATCGCCCGTGGAGACGGTCACTGTGCTGACGTCGGGCACGAGATCCGGCTCTCGCAGGTAGGTGTAGACACCGGCACTCAGAATCAGGCCGGTGAACAGCAAGCCGAGCAGCGTTCGTTTCATCCTAGTTGCCTCCGCCCGTCACGATGATGATACCGCCCTGCGCCAGCGACGTCCGCTGGGCGCGATCGAATTCGATCCGGGCCTTCTGGTAGTCCAGAATCGCCTGCAGTTCGGCGCGCTGCGCGTCGGCTAGGTCGCGCTGGAACTGAACGACGAAAAAGTTTGTCGACGCGCCGACCTCGAACTTGCTCTGCTCGGCGTCGAGCTGCTGCTGGGCCAGCTCACGCGCGGCGGTGGCCGCCTCGATCCGGCGCAACGAACTCTGGATCTGGAGGCCGGCGTTCGTCACTTCCGTGGCGATCTGGAGCTCCATCTGTTCGATCTGAGCCTGGGTCTGGCGGATCTGCACTTGGGCGCGGGCATACGAGGCCTCGGCGGCGCTCTGGCCCAGCGGGTAGCTGAGCGTCATTGCCACGTTCCACGCGGGGAAGTCGTTGCCGATGAGCTGATTCAGCGCGTCGCCATACCCGCCCGGAAGGATGTTGTCGACGTCGCCGCCGAGCCCGGATCTGACGAATTGGGTCCCGCCGATCCCCTGCATCGTGTACGAGGCCCGAACGTCGAGCGCGGGCAGCGTGGTGTCACGCGCGGCGCGGAGATTGATGTCGTTGATGTCCAGTTGCCGGCGCGATCGAGAGATGTCGGTCCGTTGCGAGAGCGCCGTGCCGACGGCGGCCTCGATGTCGATCGGCGTCGGGTCGAAGGTGGGCCGGTCGACCGGCGTGATCGTCGCTTCCCACAACTCATCGCCGGTGCCATCGACCAGCAGCCGCTTGAGGATCAGCTCGGCCGTACGCCGGATCTGCAGCGCTTCGGTCAGGACCTGCCGCCGCTGGGCGGCTTCGGCCTGGGACTGGATGATGTCGATCGGCGCCAGCGTGCCGAGTTCGACGCGGGCCTGGTTGTCCGCGATCAGACTCTCGGCCAGTTCGACGAACTGCTGCTGCACGGCGATCGCCTCCGACGCGATGACCAGGTCCCAGTAGGCGCTGCGGACCGCGGCCTCGGTGTTCGTGACCATCCGTCGCAGATCGATGTCGGAGACCTCGCGATTGATCCGCGTGACCTCCAGCCGCTGGCGCGAGGAGTCGATCTTGAAGCCGCGGAGGAGCGGCTGCGTGTAGATCAGATCGAGGTTCGACCGGTAGCTCGGGTTGAAGCTGGAGAAGACGCTCGTCGTGCCGTTCCGGTTGTTGCTGAACGCCGCCTCGACTGACGCGCCGCCCCATCGCAGGGCCTGCCCGATGCCGGCGCTGAAGTTCGTCGAGTCGGTGATGACGCGCTGGCCGCCGTCGAGCTGCGTCGTCGATGGCTGAGCGCGTAAACTGGAGCCAAGGCTGGAGTCGAACGTCGGGAGGAACGCCGCGTGCGCCGAGGCGACGTCCAGATCGGCAATTTGCGGATTCAATCGTTGGACGGCCAGATCGAGGTTGTTCTCGAGCGCCCGACTCACGGCGTCATCGACCGTGAGTCGAACCGTGCGCCCGGCGGGGCGCTCCTGCGCAGCCGCCGCGGCCTGCTCGACCATGGCCGCAATCCTGGCCTCCGCGTCATTCTGCGCGGTCGCCGGGACGGCGATTCCCATCAAGACGAGTAGGAGCGTGACGAACTTCATCGGCCTGCCTCCAGCAAGAAAAGGTGCGTGGGCGTCGACGGGAGCGCGCGGGCGCGGCCGACTCCGCCTGTCTACGGTCTGAGACTCCCGGCAAGCCCGAATTCTTTCACCTGAAACTTGAGTCGACGGCGGCACTGGTGGGTCGGGCGCACCCGGTGGCCGACGCGATCACAGGCGCTGACGGTGGTCGCTGGTGCCGGAGTCCCGCTGGCGGCGCTCGTTCCGTCGGCGCTCGTTGTAGGCGTCGAGAAGTTGGCGCTGCTCGGCGGTCAGGACGCGGTGCATCCGGAAGAGCATCAGCGTTCGAGACTTCCTCAGTTCGGCGCGCGCGGCCTCCAGATGCTCGAGTTCGTGGGAAACCTCGGGTTCGGAGACTTCGTCACGCTCGAGGAGAGCGTCGAACGCCTTTTCCAGTCGGTTGAATTCGCGCCAGCCCGAGCGCAGGATCGGAATCTCGGATTCGTAGATCTCGTCGATCCGATTCACCGCGTCGGCGCTGAGCCGGAGTTCCTGCTGCACCTCTTCCGACTGCCACCACCGGCTTCGCGACTGCGCCAGCCCATCCGGGCTCTGCGCCAGGACGAGGACGAGGGAGCACGCCGCCACTACCCATGACTTCGTCGTCATCCGGATTCTCACCGTTTCCTGCATATATAGAGGGACGACGACGGCCCCGGGACGGGTGTTTACCTGGAATTACTATCCGGGCCCGACCGACCGTTGCCCGCAAATCGTTCCAAACGCTGCACTACCTGCCCGATGATGGTGTTCGGCGTCGAAGCCCCGGCCGTCAGGCCGACGGCCAGGCGACCGTTTCCGGCGAGCCAGCCATCGGCGGCGACCTCCTGCTGCCTGCGGGGCAGCGCCACGTTCGACAGCGGCGCGTCGACCGGCCGGTGCCGGATCTCGGTCGGCGAGCAGAGCGATTCGGCGTCGGCGATGTGAAAGGTCGGTAGATGGGTCGAGCACATGCGCGCCAGGTTCCGGGTGTTGCTGCTGTTGTAGCCGCCGACGACGATCATCAGGTCGAGGCGCTCTTCGGCGAGAAGGCCCCGAACCGCGTCCTGGCGATCCTGCGTGGCGCTGCAGATCGTGTCGAAGGCCCTGAAGTGACCGTCCAGCGAAGCCTCACCGTAGCGGTCGATCATCGCCTGGCGGCAGAGTTCGCCGATTTCGAGCGATTCGGACATGAGCATCGTCGTCTGGTTGGCCAGGCCGATCCGCTCGAGGTCGGTATCGGGGTCGAATCCGTCGGACGCGGTGTTGCCGAACTCGGCGATGAACGCCTCCCGGTCACCGCCCGCCCGCACGTAGCCGCAGACCCGCCGCGCCTGATCAAGGTCGAGCACCACCAGAAACCGCCCGGCGGGATACTTCAGCGTCTGCGACGCCGTCGCCCGGGTCTCTTCGTGGTGGACCTTGCCGTGGATGAGTGCGGTGAAGCCGTCCGAGGCGTATCGCTCGACGTTCTTCCAGACGTTGAGCACCGATCCGCAGGTCGTGTCGATGAGCGTGCAACCGAGGCGATCATATTCGGCCAACTCCGTGACGGTGACGCCGAAGGCCGGGATGATGATCACGGCGTCTGGTCCCAGCGGCTGACGGGGCTCGTCGGGATCGATCAGAAACCGGATCCCCGCCGCGCGGAGTTTCTCGTTGACGTGCGGATTGTGAATGATCTCGCCCGTGAGGTACACCAACTGATCGGGGAACCGCTTGCGAGTCTGGTAGGCGTAGTCGACCGCGCGATCCACGCCGTAGCAGAACCCGAACTCCTTGGCGAGATGGACGGTGAGTCGGCCCCGGGTCCGTCGGAACCCGTGGCTCGTCATCTCGTCGACGATGGTGCTGTCGTAGTCGTCCGCCAGAGTGGCGGCGACGGCCTCCTTGAGGTCGAGGCCTTTTCGGAAGATGACGGAGGACACGTGAATCGACGCGGGCTGCGCCGGCTATCGGCCCGCGAGCGAGACCTCTTGGATGCGCGGCGTGAGCGCGTCCAACGCGTTGAGCGCCTCGCAGTACTCGGTCGCCAGAGCGCCGTCGATCTCGGTGAGGATCATCTCGTCGTCGAGCAACCCCTGGGCGCCCCGGAGTGCAACGGCACGTGAGGCGCTCACGAAGGCATCGCCATCCATCGTGGCGACGATCGTCTCGGCCGGTCGCGTTCCATCTCCGCGGGTGAAGTCGAGCATCTGGCCGGCGAAGACGCCGACGACCAGGCCCGCGACCATCGCGGCGGCAAGCCAGCGGTGCTGTTCGAGCGTGCGCGGGACGCTTCGGATCTTGGCAGGGAACCTGAGGACGCGGGCCGGGGCGGCGGAGCCGACGAGCGCGGCGATTCGACGCGTGATCCGCTGACGCTGCGAGGCCAGGCGCTGCGGCGTCAGCGCGGCGTCAGCATCGCTTCGGGCCACACGCTTCACGTCGCCGAGCAGAGCCACGAGCTCGTCTCGACGGCGCTGGCAGGGCTCGCACCGGGCCAGATGCTCGGCGGCATCGGCTGACAGGACCATGCCGTCCTCGACCACGCCGACGTCCATCGAGCCGAGCATCGCCCACTCGGCCAGCGTGGCGTCGCTGAGATGCCGCCGGTTCTTGAACAGATTCCAAGTCATGTTCGACTCGCCTCCGTGCGATCCGCACGACGTTCGATCATCCACCGGTCGCCACCGATGAGCTTCCGCAGCGCGCGGATCGCTCTGAACTGATGGACCCGTACGGTCGATTCGTTGACGCCTGTCACTTCACTAATCTCGCGCGCCGTATAGCCTTCGAACACCCCGAGAATCAACACCGTGCGCTGCCGTTCCGGTAGCCACTGGATTGCCGCGGCCAGATGTTCCCGTCGCTCCCGCGCCAGCAGGACCTCTTCTGGCGTCCGGTCGGCCGATGGTCGACGCTCGGCCAGGTCACGGTCGGACTCACCCGAATCGAAAATCGGGACCATCCAGCGGCTACGGCGGTTCTGCGCCTTGAGCCGGTCCAGACAGCCGTTGATGACGATCCGTGTGAACCAGACGACGAACGGCAATTCCTGCCGGAACGACGGCAGGTGCACGAACGCCTTCACGAACGCATCCTGCACCGCCTCGTCGACCTCGGCCACATCGCGCAGATAGTGATACGCGATCCGCGACGCCCGCCGCTGATGGCTGCCCACCAACTCCTCGAAGCGCTCACGCGCCCGGGCGGTGTCACCCTTGGCGAGCAGAGCCTTGATCTCGCCGGCGGTGATGGTATCGCGATCCGTGTCAGCCGATGCTACGGTCGGCGGCTTGTGACTCATAAGTGGTATACGCGCTCCACGCCCAGGCGTTTACTGCGGGTCTGGGGGCAGCCCGTATCCGCCCATATTACACCGGCGGAGGGGGCACGGCAGCGAGAGGGGGAGAAGGCCGCCGGGCGTCGGTCAGGGCGTCGCGGAGCCGGCCCGTGCGCCGGGCCCGCGGCTCGTCAGGCGCAGCCGCCCCAGATGCTCGAGCCGCGCGCCCGCGTAGTAGTGTCCGAGGATGGCCACGAAGGACTCACCGCGCCTTGCCCGCGCGATGGCGCCGACCTGGCACAGCCCGACGCCGTGGCCGAAGCCGGTGCCGACGAACGAGAACCGGTTGCCGTCGCGACGAACGTCGAAGCGCGTGCTCTTGACGGTTCGAGCGCCGAAAGCGGCGGTGAGCACCGCCCGAAGCTCCTCGCCTCGGACCATCGGAGCCCGTTCACCGTCGATCACGACTCGCGTCGCCCGCCCAGCCACGTCGCGCTCCACCACGTCGATGCGGTCGACGCGGTTGCCGACTCGGGTGCGGGCGTCGCCGTTGAGCGCTTCCCGGAGCTGCTCAGCCGACAGGTCGAACTGCCAAGGGCGATGCGTGGCCTCCACAGGGTCGGGTACGGCGAGCAGGTAGGGCGGCGTCACGCCCCCCCAGACGATGCCGGCGTCGCTGGTGTGGCCTCCGCAGTCGGAATGGAACAGCGCCTGAATCGGGCGACCCTCGTACGCCAGGATGACCCCGCGCGTCTCGGCCGCCGCCGCGCGCGCCATCGACCGGAACCTCTCGGGATAGGCGTCGGGTGGGCGATAGACCTGGCAGTGGGTCTCCGAGCAGAGGTCGAAGCCTTCCCGCGCGTGCCGGCCGAGATTGGCGACGGCGTAGGTGCGGGCGAGCACGGCCTGCAGCCGGGCCACGTGCGTCGCCGCGACCGCCGGCAACCCGGCCAGCGCCGTCTCGGAGAGGATCGATCCGACCACGTAGTCCTCGAGATCGCGGACGACGATCCGATGCCGCCCGTTCTCCGTGACTTGCACCCGCACGACGCGGTCGGGCGGAGCCGGGGTGGGCCGGGGCGTGGGCGCCACCCGCGGCGGGGGAGTCGTTCCGGAGGCGCAGCCGGCGGCGAGCAGGGCCAGGCCACCGAGGCTCAGCGCAAGCGCCTTGCGGCGCCAGGACCCGGTCGCATCAGCGGCGCAATTCATTCGTCGAGGGTATCGGTCGCGGTCGGATCTGAGCTTAGCGCGGGCTACCGGCTCGCCGGTTGACTCGCCTGATCGGCACGGCTACGATCACGTGATGTACTCGCGTCGTCCGAGCCCTTCTAGCGACCGTCATTCGATTTCCTTCGTGACTCTCGTCTCTACGCGTTCGAGGAACATCCGGCATGGCCAATTCGGTTCGACCGGCCCGTGGGCTTGAGGCCCACGGCATCACCGACCCCTCAACCGTCCACTGGAATCTCAGCATGCCGGCGCTGGTCGAGCACGCGATCCGGAGGGAGGAAGGGGTCATCGCCGAATCTGGCCCGCTGGTCTGCGAGACGACGCCACACACCGGCCGGTCCCCACACGACAAGTTCATCGTTCGCGAACCGTCCAGCGCGGACGATGTCTGGTGGGGCTCAGTGAACCGGGCGATCAGTCCGGAGCAGTTCGACCTGTTTCATGCGGACCTCGCACGCCACCTCGGCGAGCGGGAGCTGTGGGTGCGCGACGCGTACGCCGGAGCGGATCCGACGTACCGCTTGCCGATCCGCGTGGTGACCGAGACGGCGTGGCACAGTCTGTTCGCGCATCACATGTTCATCCGCGAGGCCGACCCGGAGCGCCTCGCGACGCATGAGCCGGAGTTCACGGTGCTCAATGCCCCGTCATTCTCCGCGGATCCCGGCCGCCACGGCACGAACTCGACGACCGCAATCGCGATCCACTTCCAGAAGCGGTTGGTCCTGATAGCCGGAACGGCCTACGCCGGGGAGATCAAGAAGTCGATCTTCACGGTGATGAACTATCTCCTGCCGCACCGATCGGTGCTGCCGATGCACTGTTCGGCCAACCGCGGAGCTGACGGTGACGCGGCGTTGTTCTTCGGGTTGTCGGGCACGGGCAAGACGACGCTCTCCAGTGACGTGGAGCGGACGCTGATCGGCGACGACGAGCACGGCTGGTCGGACGACGGGGTCTTCAATTTCGAAGGCGGTTGCTACGCGAAGCTCATTCGGCTGTCGGCGGAGGCCGAGCCGCAGATCTACGCGACGACCCAACGGTTCGGCACGCTGCTCGAGAACGTCGTGCTGGACCCGTCGACGCGGCGACTCGATCTCGACGAGGACGCGCTGACCGAGAACACCCGTGGCGCCTATCCGATTTCCTACATCGAGAATCACGCCCCATCGGGCCGCGGGGGGCATCCCCGGCACGTCGTCATGCTGACGGCCGACGCATTCGGCGTCCTCCCGCCGATTGCCCGGCTCACGCCAGCGGGTGCCATGTATCATTTCCTCTCCGGATACACGGCGAAGGTCGCCGGTACCGAGGAGGGTGTCACCGAGCCGGTCGCGGTGTTCAGCACCTGCTTCGGCGCGCCGTTCATGGTCTGGCACCCCGCCGTCTACGCGAAGCTGCTCGGCGAACGGATTGCCGCTCACGGCGCGACCGTGTGGCTCGTCAATACGGGATGGACGACCGGCCCGTACGGCATAGGATCGAGGATGTCGATTGCCCATACGCGGGCGATGATCCGAGCCGCGCTGACGGGTGCGCTCGATGGCGCCCAGTTCGTGGACGACCCCGTCTTCCGTGTCGCGGTGCCGACGCATTGTCCGGGTGTGCCGGACCAGGTCTTGACGCCGCGCGACACCTGGAGCCGGCCGAGCGATTACGATGCGTACGCGAGGAAGCTGGCCGCCATGTTCCGCGACAACTTCGACGCGTTCGCCGCGGCCGCCGGTCCGGACGTCGCCGCGGCCGGGCCGTGCTGATTCTCCCCGGTGAGACACTGGGCGCGCGAGGGCCTGAAGGCTGATGGAATTCGAACCGGTCATCGGTCTCGAGATTCACGCCCAACTGCTGACCCGCACCAAGATCTTCTGCGGGTGCAGCACGCGGTTCGGCGCTCCGGCCAACAGTCACGGCTGTCCGGTCTGCCTCGGTCTGCCCGGAGCCCTGCCAGTGCTGAATCGTGCCGCGGTCGAACTCGGGATGCGGGCCGCCCTGGCCCTCGGATGCCAGATCGCCGCGACGTCGGTCTTCGCCCGCAAGAACTACTTCTATCCGGACCTGCCGAAGGGGTACCAGATCTCTCAGTTCGAGTTGCCGCTCGCGACGGGCGGGCATCTCGCGCTCCCTGGGTCGGGCGTCGAGGTGGGCCTCACCCGTATCCATCTGGAGGAGGACGCCGGCAAGTCACTCCACGAGGGATTCGCGGATTCCCAGCGGAAGTCCTACGTCGACTTCAATCGGAGTGGCGTCCCGCTCATCGAGATCGTGACCGAGCCCGACCTGCGCTCGCCGTCGGACGCGAAGTCGTTCTTCACGACGCTGCGGGACATTCTGGTCACGCTGGATGTGAACGACGGCAACATGGAGGAGGGGAGCCTTCGGTGCGACGCGAACGTGTCGGTGCGGCCGGCCGGTCAGTCCGCCCTCGGCGTGAAGGCCGAGGTGAAGAACCTCAACTCCTTCCGATTCCTCGAGCGCGCGCTGGAGCACGAGATCGGCAGGCAGACCGACCTGCTGCGCGCGGGCGACCGGGTCGTCCAGGAGACGCGGCTGTGGGACGCCGCGTCCGGCCGCACGGCGGCGATGCGCAGCAAGGAAGAGGCCCACGACTACCGCTACTTTCCCGAGCCCGATCTGCCGCCGCTGCAGATCGCTCCGCCGTGGATCGACGAGGTCCGGGCGACGCTGCCCGAACTGCCGGCCGAGCGGCGCGCCCGTCTGGTGCGGGACCACGGTCTGACGCGCGACCAGGCGGAGCAGGTCATGCGCGGTCGGGCCGGGCTGACCGAGTACTTCGAAGAGGTCGTGGCGGCATCTGTTCCTGCCCGGGCGGCCATCAACTGGACGCTGGGAGAGGTGACCCGGACGCTGAACGAGGCAGACGACCAGGTCGACGCCTTGCGCCAGCGCGTCCCGCCGGCTGCGCTGGCAGCGCTCGTCGCGCTGGTCGAGCAGAGCACGATCAGCGGGACCGTCGCCAAGGACGTGTTCGAGCAGATGTATGCCTCGAGGGAATCCGCCGCGACGATCGTGGACCGTGACGGGCTCGCGCAGATTGACGATGCCGACGCCCTCGAGGTGACGGTGCGCGAGGTGCTGGCGAGCCACGATGATGCCGTGAGCCAGTATCGGGCGGGCAAGCACGGCGCGCTCGGCTTCCTCGTGGGGCAGATGATGAAGGCGACGCGCGGCAAGGCCAACCCGAAACTGGTCAACGAGCTGCTGCGCAAGGCGATCGATGATTGAGCCGAGGCGCGAGCGGCCACTGCAACGTGTCGTCGCCGTAGGTCCGACGCGACGCCTTCACAAACCGTCGCAGCGGGCACTGCTAATGAACGCCTGCGCGGCCCCAGGCAGTCGACTGGTGTGCGCCTCGGTCGCCAACACCTCGTCCGTGCCGTCCGCTCTTCCTCGGACCCACAGAATATGCAGGGTTTCCGTCTGCGGATCGTTCGCCACCTGCGCCAAGACGGCAGCGTGGTGGCGGTCGGTGAGGATGCGCCCGCGAAGCTCTAGGAGTCCGGTGGTCGAGAGGTCTTCGTGTGGGGTGATGCCGAGCGCTTGTAGTCCAGGTCGTCGGAGCAGGTGTGCCAGCCGACCGGTCCGCCGTGCTGGCACAACGCCTCGGGCGGCGTCTTCGGCCCGAGCACTGACGGCCCTGGCTGCGGCGTCGGAGGCTTGGACGTCGGTGTCCGGTCGTCGGGCATAGTGGAACGTGAGTTGTTCTTCACCTACTCGCTCCCCTCCGTCAGTTCGTCCGCGTTGGTCGGCACCGGGCCGGGCAGGTCGTGCGGGATCTCGACGAGAATCTCCGCGGACAGCGGGAAGTCCGGGATGTCGGGCCAGGAGGCTTCCATCAGCCAGCCCGCCTTGGTCTGCGGGAAGTTGTGCGGAGATTTCCGTCCAAGCGGGTCGTTCGATTCCACCGGCGACTTCGAGAAGTTGGGCATGTAGTTTCTCTAACGACAGTTCACCTGACTGGTGCCTCTCCCACAAACTCACCGCCTCGCCGGAAAGTTTCGCTTCCGCGCGGTCCCACGCCCTGGTCTCGAAGCCCGAAGCGCTCCGCCGGTTCCGCGCGGACTTCGTCGAACTGGCGTCGGTGATCGACGAACTCGACAGCAACCCGCTGCCGGCCTCTTACGAGGTGCGGCTGCAGTCGGACCCGGCACTCGGGTCGGCGGTCGACGATCTCGCCGACGCGCTGCGGGGCGCGGCCGGGGTCGCCGATGTCCGCTACGATCGTGAGTTGATCGCGCGGATCTCGATGGCCGTCACCGCGTTGCGCGCCCTCGTCGTGCTCGCGCTGGTCATCGCGGCGGCGCTGACCGTGGCCAACGTCGTCCGCCTCGCCGGGCACACCCGCCGAGCAGAGCTGGAGATCATGCGACTCGTCGGTGCACCGCTGGCCTACGTGCGGGGGCCGTTCGTCGTCGAGGGGATGCTGCAGGGCGGGGTCGGAGCGGCGCTGGCGCTCGGGATGCTGTGGGGGGGCGTTCGCGCTGGGCGAGTTCTATTACGGTTCGATGATTGCGACGCTGCTGAGTGCCACACCGGCGACGTTTCTCCCGATCGAACTGTGTGCCATCTTGCTGGCGGGCGGCTTGGCGGTCGGTTCGGTGGGTGGCATGGTCGGCGCACGGCGCACGGCTCGGGCCTCGCGCGCGGTTTGACAGCGCCCGACGGGGGTCCTAGACTGGGAATCACACCTCGGACATGACGAAAAGTCATATGCCATTCGGTCTTAGCCAGCGGGCGCGCTCGCGGGCTCTCCCCGCGTCGGCTCGAGCGGACTTCTACCGGGAAGAATTCATCAAGCATCAACGCTGCCTCCAGCAGCAGCGCGAGTACTTTTCAGACGGCGCCATCACGGATGCCGAGACGGCGTTGTCACGAATCCTCGCACAATTGGACCGGCTGTGCTGCAAGGACGACGCCGACGAGGTCCTCGGCCGGCTGCTGCGGCAGTTCGACTTGGTTACCCGTGTGTCGGCGTCTGCGGATCCACGTAACGTTCACTGACAGATCGCAAACCCGGGGGTGTACCGAGTCGCCATCGAGCGTGAGGGCGGAGTGTGTCCGTTCGCATCGGCTCGGTGGTCGACGGCGGCCGTCGCCCGTCTCACGATCACACTGATATGACAACTCTCGACGACCTACTAGAACGTATTCGCACGCGCGTCGACCATCCCGCGACGGTGGCCGAACTTCAACAGGCCCTTCGGATCCCGCGGGATCAGCGGCAGGGCTTCCAGCGGCGGCTCAAAGCGCTCGTCGCGTCCGGCGCCATGGTGCGTATCCGGGGCAACCGCTACGGGCTGCCCGACAAGATGAACCTGGTGGTGGGCCGGGTACAGACCAACCCACGCGGGTTCGGTTTCGTGAAGCCCGAGGCGGCGACCGGCGCCGACGAGGACATCTACATTGCCGGGGCCAACCTCAATCAGGCGATGCACGGCGACCGGGTGGTCACCCGACTGGAACGCCGCGGCCAGGGCGGCCGGACCGAAGGGCGCATCGTCCGGATTCTCGAGCGCCGGGCCGCGACACTGGTCGGTCGGTACGACACCGACGAGTCCGGCCTCGGTTTCGTCGTGCCGTTCGACCGCCGGATCATCATGGACGTCCACATCCCGGCCAAGGAGCACGGCACGGCCAAGCGGGGCGACATCGTTGTCGTCGAGCTCACGCGCTGGCCCACCGCGACACGCAACCCGATCGGCCGTGTCACGGAAGTCCTCGGCGACCGGGACGCGCCCGGCGTCGACATCGAGATCATCCTGCGCAAGCACGGGATTCCCGACGAGCACGGCGCGGGAGCGGTTCGAGAGGCCGAACAACTCGGCGCCGAGGTGCGCGACCGCGATCGCCGGGGGCGGACCGACTTTCGCGCGCTGACGACGGTGACGATCGACGGCGAGACCGCCCGCGACTTCGACGATGCGATCACGCTCGAACGGCTGCCGAACGGGCATTACTGGCTCGGCGTGCACATTGCCGATGTCTCGCACTACGTGCGGCCCGGCAGTGAACTGGATCGCGAGGCTCGCGAGCGGGGCACGTCGGTCTACTTCCCGGAGCGGGCGGTGCACATGTTTCCGTCCGCCCTCTCGACCGGGCTCTGCAGTCTCAATCCCCATGTCGATCGGCTCGTGCAGTCGTGCCTGATGGAGGTCACCGACCGAGGCAAGGTCGTGCGGCACGAACTGCACGACGGCATCATCCGCAGCGATGCTCGAATGACCTATACGGAGGTCTCGGCGATTGTGGCCGAGCGCGACGCCGCGATGCGGGAGCAGTATGCCGAGTTGGTCCCGCTGTTCGAGTTGATGCACGACCTGTTCGAGGTATTGGCCCGCCGCCGCCGCCGCCGTGGCTCGATTGACTTCGATCTGAAGGAGCCCGAGATCGTGCTCGACGACGCCGGGCTGGTCGCCGCCATCACGGCGGCCGAGCGGCACGTCGCGCACCGCATCATCGAGGAGTTCATGCTGTTGGCCAACGAGGTCGTGGCGGAGCACCTCGATTCGGCGGAGATGCCGGCGCTCTACCGGGTGCATGACCCACCCGATTTGACGAAGGTTGCCGAGTTTGAGGAGTTCATCACGACGCTCGGCTACAGCCTTGCGGTTCCCGAAGGGCGGGTGACCCCGAAGCATTTCCAGCGGCTGGTCGAGCGGATTCGAGGCACGCCGGAGGAGAAGCCGATCGCGTTCCTCATGCTGCGGACGATGCAGAAGGCGCGGTACGACCCCACCTGCATCGGCCACTTCGGCCTGGCGGCGTCGAGTTACACCCACTTCACGTCGCCCATTCGGCGGTATCCCGACCTCGTCGTCCATCGGGCGCTGCGGCGCATGCGATCCGGGAAGCTGCCGGTCGCCAAACGCCGAGAGCTGTGCGAGGCGTTGCCCGAACTCGCGACCGGAACCTCCGAGTTGGAGCGACGGGCCGTAGAGGCCGAGCGCGAGCTGATGCAGTGGAAGAAGGTCAGGTTCATGGCCGACAAGGTCGGCGATGAATTCGAGGGCTACGTCATCGGCGTCACGTCGTTCGGATTGTTCGTGGAACTGGTCGAGCACTTCGTCGAGGGGCTCGTGCACATTTCGAGCATGGCCGACGACTACTACCGGTTCGTAGAGCGGGAGCACGTCCTGTTCGGGGAGGCGACCGGGAAGACCTACCGGCTCGGGGATCGGGTTCAGGTGCAGGTCGTCCGCGTCGATTCCGAGCGGCGCCAGGTCGATCTGGGTCTCGTCGAGATTCTGGAAGCGGTTCGGGCCTCCGAGCGCAACCGCGGCGCCCGCCGCAGCCGCGTGAAGCCGAAGGCAGAAACGCGAGGGCCGCGCCCGACCCGCGAGCGTCGCCCGAGCCGCCCGCGGCGCCGGCGCCGGCGCTGACCCCGGTTCACCTTCCCATGAAGACGACGGTCATCGGTACCGCGGGGCACATCGACCACGGCAAGAGCACGCTCGTGCGCGCGCTGACCGGCACCGACCCCGATCGCTTGAAGGAAGAGAAGGATCGCGGGATCACGATCGACCTGGGCTTTGCGCACTACGCTCAGCCGGACGGCGCCGTGCTGTCGTTCGTGGATGTGCCCGGACACGAGCGATTCGTCAAGAACATGCTCGCGGGGGTCAGTGGCATCAACGCAGTCCTCCTCGTCGTGGCGGCCGACGAGTCGGTGATGCCCCAGACGCGCGAGCACTTCGATATCTGTCGGTTGCTCCATGTCGGCCGGGGCGTCATCGCTCTGACGAAGGCCGATCTGGTCGATGCGGAGACGCTCGAGCTTGCGAAGCTCGAGGTCTCCGAACTGGTGGCCGACTCCTTCCTGGCCGACGCGCCGATCGTTCCGGTGTCGGCGGTGGGCGGCGACGGGCTCGACGCACTCAAGTCCGCGCTGGCCGAGGTCACCCGCGACGCGCCCGCGGCGGGCGGTGCCGGCGCGGTGCGCCTTCCGATCGATCGGGTGTTCTCGATGCGCGGCTTCGGCACCGTGGTCACGGGGACGCTGGCGACTGGACAGTTGAACGTCGATGGCGAGTTGCTGCTGCTGCCGGCCGGGCGCCGCGTGAAGGTGCGCGGGTTGCAGGTGCACGGTGCGAAGCAGGCGCAGGCCGAGGCGGGCCGGCGGGTCGCGGTGAATCTCGGGGGTGTCGAGTTGGCGGAGGTCAGTCGTGGCGAGTCGCTCGTCACGCCCGACTGTTTCGAGACGACCCGTCGCTTCGACGGCGTGGTCGAACTGCTGGCCAGTGCCAAGCCGCTTCGGCACGGCGCACGGGTGCGGTTTCACCATGGCACCAGCGAGGTCCTGGGTCGGGTCGCCGTGTCGGGGCCGGTCGGCGCCGCGCCCGATTCCGGCTCGGCCGGCCGATCGGTAGCCGACGGCGAGATCACACCGGGGGGAAGCGCCTACGTGCGGGTTCGGCTGGAAGCGCCGGCGGTGCTGACGCGCGGTGACCGCTACGTCCTGCGGGCCTACTCGCCCTCCATGACCATCGCCGGTGGCGTCGTGCTCGATCCCCAGCCGCCGCGCCTTGGCGTCCGAACTGTGGGAGGTCGGCGACGGTTCGACCGGCTGAACAGGCCCCCGGAGCTTTCTAGCGTGGACGACCGCTTGCTGGCCGCGGCGCGCGTCGTCATCGAGGAGCAGGCCGGCCACGGGTTGGAGGTGTCGGCGTTGGTCCGTCGGCTCGGCGCCTCATCCGACGCGCTCGAACGCATCGTCGAGCAGCTCGAGGCCGACGGCGCAGCGGTGCGAGTCGGGGATCGCCTGGTGGCGCCCGCGGTGCTCGACGCTGGCCGCGACCACTTGCTGGCGGCGCTCTCGACCTACCACCGCGACCACCCGCTGTCGGAAGGCTTGCCGCGCGAGGAAGCGCGTGAGCGCCTCTTTCGCCACGCAGACGGCAGCGTCTTCGAGCGCGTGCTGGCAGATCTGGTCGCCGGCGACCGGATCGCCGCGCGCGGCCACCTCGCGCTGGTCAGCCACCGCGTGTCGCTGTCAGCCGACGAGGAGCGGGCGCGCGACGCGATCGCCGAGGCGGTGCGTCAGGGCGGCCTGGCCCCACCCGATGCAGCGGGGCTGGCGGCACTGGGGGGCGTCGACGCTGCGGTGGGCAACCGAGTTGTGAAACTGCTGATCCGCCAGAAAGTGCTCGTGAAGGTGGACGCGCTGGTCTTTCATGCCGAGACGCTGCTGCGCCTCAAGACCGAAGTGTCCGCGTTGAAACCCGAGGGGAGTGTCGAGCCGGTCCGGGTCGACGTGGGCACGTTCAAGGAGCGCTACGACATCACGCGCAAGTACGCCATTCCGCTACTCGAGTTTCTGGACCGTGAGCGCGTGACGCGGCGGGTGGGGCAGGGGCGCGTCGTGCTGTGAGGCTAGTCCTGCGGGTCGTCGCCTTCGCGGGTGGCGTCGCGGAAGTTCCTGATTCCCCGTCCGATGCCCCGGCCGAGGGCCGGCAGGCGATTGGCACCGAAAATCATCAGGACGATCAGCACGATGACCAGCAGTTCGGCAACGCCAATGCCCATGGAGGCTCCCTTCGCGACGGTTCGATTCTACCCCGGCTTTTGCCAATCCACGCGCGGAGGCGGTAGACTGCAAGAAAGACGCGGCGCGCCGGACTGAACCGCTTCGGAGCGTGTCGGCGTGTGGCCGGAGGTTGAGACGGACTCATGTTAGAAGACGATCGCTACACCGTTGGCGTGTTCGAAGATGTCGGCGCCGCGGAGCGTGTGCTGGCCGCCCTCGCGGCGAAAGAGTTTCCTTCTGACTCGCTGAGCGTGGTCGCCGCCGACGCGCCTGCGGTATCGGCGCTCCTGGAAAAGACCTTCGGCGACGATGGCGCGACGCTCGACGTGCGCGCCGTCGGCGTGCTCAGGCTGCGTGGATCGATCGTGGACGCGCTACAGGGCGGCGAGGGTGCGCTCGCCGCGACGGGCATCGCCGCCACGATGAAGCGGGTTGGGTTCCAGGCCCACGACGGCTACATCTACGAAACGCTGACCATGCGGGGTGGCGTGCTCGTCGCCATCCGGAGCGAGCCGCGGGCGGCAGATGCGCTCGCGCTGCTGCATGCCTACGGTGGCGGCAACGCCGCAATCGGCGCGTGGACCGGCAGGGTCTGACGAGGCTGGACGCGACCAGAATCGGCAACACGGCGTCCTAAGGAGCATGAGGCGGAATCGGGTCCGGTCGTGGTCCGGGTCGGCGCGGATCGACGATTGAGACTGAGCGGGCAACTGGTATGGCGCGGAAAGCCGGCATCGGCAGTGGAAGGCGTCGGTGACGGCGCGGCTGGTTTCACTCTGGAAGATCGTGTTGGCCGCGTTGGCGCCCGACCCCGGGACGGCCGCGCCCCACACCTCGCTCCGGTCCGACGACGGTCCACCCGTTCCGATCTTCGGGGCCTCCACACATCCTCAGCGGTTCAGCCGAGCCTTCGGCGTGTCGGTCGGGAGCCACGTCGCGATCTTCGTGATCGCTGGCTTCATCGCCGCGATGCTGGACGCGCGGCGCGAGACCCCGTTCCTGCCCGATCTCAGAAGCTTCGACATCGTCTGGGTCCCGATGGAGGGGCCGGGCGGGGGCGGTGGCGGCGGCGGCAACGAGATGCCCGCGCCGCCCCGACAGGTCGAACTGGAAGGGCCCGACGACACGTCGGTGCCGGTCAGCGCACCGCCCGAACTGGAAGATCCGGAGGTGGAGGACGAGCCGCCTGACGAACCCGAACAGGAGATGAACATTCCGGCTCGAACGCTGGCGTCGTCGAACCAGACACTCCCCGGCGTGATGCAGGGGCTGCCGGTCGCGCAGGCGATGTCGCTCTCGCAGGGGCTGGGCATCGGCGGCGGCGGTGGGACCGGTGAAGGGACGGGGATCGGTCCGGGGACCGGCGCGGGCCTCGGGCCCGGTGAAGGCGGTGGGGCCGGCGGGGGCGTCTACCGCCCCGGTGCCGGCATCGTTCTGCCGCGACCGATTCGAGAGGTCAAGCCGCAGTACACTGCCGATGCGATGCGGGCCAAGGTGCAGGGCTCGGTCTGGATCGAGGCCGTCGTCACGCCGGAAGGCACGGTCGGCGACGTGCGCGTGACGAAGTCACTGGACCGCGTCTTCGGTCTCGACGAGGAGGCGATGCGGGCGGCGCGTCAGTGGCGCTTCGTCCCCGGCACGCGATTCGGCCAGCCGGTGGCGGTGCTGGTCGTGATCGAATTGACGTTCACGCTGCGCTGAGCGCCGGCGCGCGTCGGTACAAGAAAAAGGCCTGACGGGCGATCGCCCGCCAGGCCTTTGTTGTCTATTGAGCCTGGAAGCAGGATTCGGACGTAGGGCGGGGCTTCAGCCCCGCCATGCGACCTACGGCTTCCGGCCGTCGGTCCTCAGTACATCCCGCCCATGCCACCCGGCGCGCCGCCCGGCATCGGAGCTTCCTTCTTCTCTTCGGGAATCTCCGAGACGAGCGCTTCGGTCGTGAGCAGCAGCGACGAGATCGACGAGGCGTTCTGCAGCGCGGTGCGGACGACCTTGGCCGGGTCGATGACCCCAGCCCTGACGAGGCTGCCGTACTTCTCGGTCAGCGCGTTGAAGCCCCCATCGTCGGTCATCTCGCGGACCTTCTGCACGACGATCGAGCCCTCGTGACCCGCGTTGGTCGCGATCCACCGCAACGGCTCCTCGATCGCGCGCTTCACGATGTTGACGCCGATCTGCTGGTCGCCATCGAGCTTCAACTTGTCGAGGCCCTTAGCCGCGCGAAGGATCGCGACGCCGCCGCCCGGCACGATGCCTTCCTCGACGGCGGCCTTGGTCGCGTGCATCGCGTCCTCGACGCGCGCCTTCTTCTCCTTCATCTCGGTCTCGGTCGCCGCGCCGACCTTGATGACCGCGACGCCGCCCACGAGCTTGGCCAGGCGCTCCTGCAGTTTCTCGCGGTCGTAGTCCGAGGTGGTGTCCTCGACCTGCGCCCGGATCTGCTTGACGCGGCCCTCGATGGCCTTCGTACCACCGTCGCCCTCGACGATCGTCGTGTTGTCCTTGTCGATCGTCACCTTCTTGGCCTTGCCGAGGTCCTCGACCCGGATGCCTTCCAGCTTGAGGCCGAGATCCTCGGTGATCGCCTTGCCACCCGTCAGGGTCGCGATGTCCTCGAGCATCGCCTTCCGGCGATCGCCGAAGCCAGGCGCCTTGACTGCGGCGCCCTGCAGCGTGCCGCGCAGCTTGTTGACGACTAGCGTCGCCAGCGCCTCGCCCTCGACGTCCTCGGCAATGATCAGCAGGGGACGGCTCAGCCGGGCGACCTGCTCGAGCAACGGCAGCAGGTCCTTCATCGAGCTGATCTTCTTCTCGTGGATCAGGATGATCGGGTTCTCGAGCACGACTTCCATCCGATCCGGGTCGGTCACGAAGTAGGGCGAGAGGTAGCCTCGGTCGAACTGCATCCCCTCGACCACGTCCAGCGACGTCTCCAGCGTCTTCGCCTCTTCGACCGTGATGACGCCATCCTTGCCGACCTTCTCCATCGCCTCGGCGATGATCGTGCCGATGGTGCTGTCGTTGTTCGCGGAGATGGTGCCGACCTGGGCGATCATGTTGCCCGTGACCTTCTTGGCCTGCTTGTGCAACGCCTCGACGATCGTTTCCACAGACTGCTCGATGCCGCGCTTGATCTCCATCGGATTGGCGCCGGCGACCACGTTCTTGGCGCCTTCGCGGTAGATGGCCTGCGCGAGCACCGTAGCGGTGGTCGTCCCGTCGCCAGCGATGTCAGAGGTCTTGCTCGCGACCTCACGCACCATCTGAGCGCCCATGTTCTCGATGGCATCCGGGAGTTCGATCTCCTTCGCGACGGTCACGCCGTCCTTGGTGATCGTGGGAGAACCGAATTTCTTGTCGAGGACGACGTTGCGGCCCTTCGGGCCGAGCGTGACCTTGACGGCGTTGGCGAGGGCGTTCACGCCGCGCAGAATCGCTTGCCGCGACTCCTCACCGTAGACGATCTGTTTTGCCATGGCTGAACTCCTGAACGATGAACAATGAAATGGGCGTCGGTTGGTGCGGCGGGAACCCGCCGCGACGGACGGCCCGAGGCTACTTCTTCTTGGACTTGCCCTCGATTACGCCGAGCACCTCTTCCTCACGCATGATGAGGTACTCCTGGCCGTCCAGCTTGATCTCCTGGCCGCCATACTTGCCAAACAGGATGATGTCGCCGGTCTTGACGTCCATCGGGACGACTTTGCCGTCGTCCTTGACCTTGCCCTTGCCCGCGGCGATGACCTTGCCTTGCTGCGGCTTTTCCTTGGCAGTGTCGGGGATGATGATCCCGCCGACCTTCTGCTCGCCTTCTTCGATGCGTTGCACGATGATTCGATCGTGTAGTGGTCTGACTTTCATGGCCTCAACTCCACTCTCCCGAATTAGTTATGAGATAGAACGTTCCGGGGATCCGGACGCCACGGACTGCTAGCAGTCAGCCCGGGCAGCTGCTAATTATGGTGCTGGTGGCAGGTGATGTCAAGCCTGCCGCGGGTTCAGGCGGCCGACTTCGGTGTGCGGGGGCGACGCGCGCCGCGAGCCTTGAGCGGCGCCCGCGTGATCCGGTAGGCGATGATCTTGCGGCTCAGGGTGTTCCGGTGGATGCCGAGCAGGTCCGCCGCGCGACTCAGGCTGCCTTTTGACCGCGCCAGCGCGCCGGTGATGAAGCGGCGCTCGAACTCCTGGCGCGCCTCTTCGTAGAGGATGCCTTTCTCGAGCATCTCCCCGATCAATCGGTCGAGTCGTTCACGCACGTCTCAGGCTCTTCCCTCGCGCCCCGGCCCGGGGCTGCTCAGCCCAGGTCGCGGCCGCTCAGGGCCCGCAGGGCTTCGATGTACTTCTCGCGGGTGCGGGCCACGACCTTCTCGGGCAGCGAGGGCACCGGCGGCTGCTTGTTCCAGCTGATCTTCTCGAGATAGTCGCGGACGAACTGCTTGTCGAAGCTGGGTTGTGGCCCGCCCGGTCGGTACTCCGACTTGGGCCAGAAGCGTGAGGAATCCGGCGTCAGGGCCTCGTCGATCAGGATCACGTTCTGCGCCCCGTCGGATTCCACCAGGCCGAACTCGAACTTGGTATCGGCGACGATGATGCCGCGAGTCTCCGCGTGTGCCGCACCGAACGCGTAGAGCGCCATCGTGATGTCGCGCAGTGTCGCGATCAGATCCTGGCCGACTAGGCGCCCGGCCTCGGCCTCGCTGATGTTGATGTCGTGTCCCGAGTCGGCTTTCGTCGCCGGTGTGAAGATCGGCTCGGGCAGTCGGTCCGACTCCTTTAGTCCGGCGGGCAGCGGCACACCGCAGACGGCGCCGGTCTGCTGGTAGTCCTTCCAGCCCGAGCCCGAGAGATACCCGCGGGCGACGCACTCGACCAGCACCGGCGCTGTCTTGCGCACCAGCATCGAGCGCCCCCGGAGTAACTCCGCGTGCGGCCGCAGAACGTCCGGGTAGTCTTCGGGCGTCGTGGAAATCAGATGATTCGGGACGATGTCGCCTGTCTGCCCGAACCAGAAGGCCGACAACTGGGTCAGCACCTTGCCCTTGTCGGGAATGGCCGAGCCGAGTACGAAATCGAACGCCGAGATCCGGTCGGTCGTCACCATCAGCAACGCCTCGCCCACGTCGTACATGTCGCGGACTTTTCCGCGACCGTGTACGGCGATGCCGGGCAGCGCGGTTTCCAGCACCGCGTCCGTTGAGCTGGGTCCTGAAGGCGTGGATGACATTCGTGTCGACCTCTGCTGAAAGGAGCCCAAGCTTACTGACGATCGTCCATCGCGGCAAGACCGAAAATGTTGCGGTGTGCCGCCCGGGTCGTCCGCCCGACGCGTCGGTTCAGCGCTGAGCGATCGCCGACCCGTCGAGCGTCGTCACGGTGCGTCGCCGGCGCATGCCACGGCGTCGATGCGACGCGATAACTGTCTGGCTTCCATAGATCTGGCGAGGTGGGTATAGTAGCTGCCGTCGGCACGCCGATCCGCGGTGCGTGTGTGCCCGCGAGCCGTTCTCGATGTCCCGCCATCTTCGTACCATCGCGATCGTCGGTCTGACCGGGGGGTTGCTGGCGTTCTTCCTCCGTGCGGTGGACCCGGCCGTGGTGTGGCGCGAGATGCGCGGCGGCGATCCCGCGTGGCTCGCCCTGGCCCTGGCGTCGACCGCGTTCCTGCACGTGCTGCGGGCCTGGCGGTGGCAGGTGCTCTTGCTGCCACTCGGGCTGGCACGATTCACGAACGCACTCAGAACGACGATCATCGGGTTTGGTCTCTCGGCGCTGTTGCCGGCTCGTCCGGGCGAGGTCGTCCGGCCGTATCTCCTCGCGCGCCGGGAAGGCTTCAGCAAGACCGCCACGTTCACGACCATCGTCGTCGAGCGCTTGTTCGACCTCGTGTCGGTGCTCTTGCTGTTCGCGGTATCCTCGACATTCTTCGATCCCGGTCTGACTCAGGCAGGCGAGGGCATCCTGACCGCCGTGACGGTCGGCGCCGCGGTCAGCGGGGTGGGCGCGCTGCTGGCGATCGGACTGGCATTCGCGATCGCCGGCCGGCCGGTCGTGCTCATCCGGTTGATGGGCCCTCTCACGAGGGTCCTCCCGTCGCGCGTGGCCGACTTTGCCGGCGGGCTGGTCGAGAAGGTCGCCGCGGGATTCTCCGTCGTCAGACAGCCGGGCGCGCTGATCGCCGCGCTCGGCCTGTCGCTCGCGCACTGGCTGGTGCTGGCGCTGGGCGTCTGGAGCGCCACGCTCGCCTACGGGTTGCGCGTGCCGTTCTCCGGGTCGTTTCTGCTGCTGGTCCTGCTCACGGTGGGCGTCGCGGTGCCCAGTCCCGGCGCCGTCGGCGGCTTTCATGCGGCGTTACAGCTCGGGTTGACGGAATTCTTCGCCGCGCCGCCGGATCGGGCGGCGGCGGCGGCGATCGTCCTGCACGCGATCTCGTACGGGCCGGTCGCGCTGGTCTGCCTGGCGCTTCTGGCGTCCGAAGGGATCACCGTGGGCGCGCTGCGCCGGGCCGCGAGCGAGGAGGAGACCGCGGCGCCGATGCCGGCTCGCGGGCGAGGAGAGGAGAGCGCGTCGTGAAGTGTCCATTCTGCGGTCATCTGGGCGACAAGGTGGTGGACTCGCGAGAAGGCAAGGAAGGCGAGGTCATCCGTCGTCGGCGAGAGTGTCTCGACTGCGGGCGTCGATTCACGAGCTACGAGCGAATCGATGAGATCCCCTACATGGTCGTCAAGAAGGATGGCAGTCGTGAGCGGTTCGAGCGGCAGAAGGTCGTCGCCGGCATGCTCAAGGCGTGCGAGAAGCGGCCGGTGCAGGTCGCCGCGCTCGAAGCCGTCGCCGATCGCATCGAGTCCGCGCTGCAGGAGCGTCCGGAGAAGGAGATCGCCACGCAGGAAGTCGGTGCCTTCGTGATGCGGGAGCTGCGGAATCTCGACAAGGTCGCCTACGTGCGCTTCGCCTCGGTCTACCGCCACTTCCGCGACATCGGAGAGTTCATGACCGAGTTGAAGGACCTGCTAGACACCAAGGATTAGCCGATGCCGAGGGGCGAAAGCGCTACGCGGGGGCGCGAACCGACTGATACACTGAGCCGATGCTGCTGAGAGGAGCCGCCGGCCGAGGCGTGTCGTGGCGCGGGGTTCTGACGAACCTCGGTCGAGGCGTGGGCGTGACCCTGTGCGCCCTGCTCGTGCTCGTGCCGGCGCTGGTGGCCGCCGACCTCGTGCGTGTCCGACCGCTGCATCGCGACGGTCAGATCTTCGTCTCGTTCGAACTGACCGACGCGTTCAGTGAGGAGATGCGCGCCGCCATTCGCAGCGGCCTGCCCACGACCTTCTCGTACGACGTCGAACTCCGACGCGCCATCAGGTTCTGGTTCGACAGCACGGTTGCGTCGACGACCGTGGCGGCGAGCGTGCAGTACGACAATCTGACGCGTCGGTATCATCTGTCGCGCACGCAGGACGGTCGGGTCGACACCTCGGAGGTCGTCGACAATGAGGAGACGGCGCGCGATACGATGACGACGTTCGACCGGCTGCCGCTCTTCAGCGCCACGCCGCTCGAGGCCAACTCCGAGTACTACCTTCACGTCGATGTGCGTACACGTCCGCACAATGGCTGGTTCGCCTGGCCGTGGAGTCGGGCGACCGCGTCGGGCAGCGCGAAGTTCACGTTCATTCCGTAGCGCGAGACGGCGCCGCCGTCACGTAGAGCATGTCTCCGACGGTTCGCTCGGCAAAGCCGCCCTTTGGCGCTCATGCGGGCTCCAGCCGCCCGCCCTTCCGCGACGACCCTCGGCTGATCCTCGTCGGGATCGCGCTGCTGCTGGCCGCGCTCGCCGCGATGGTCGTGTTGGCCGAGCGATCCGCCGAGCTGTCTCCCGATTTCCTCAGCGGGGCGGTGCTGTACGCGCTGACGGCCGCCGACCTGACGATGCTGGTCGCGCTGGCCTTCGTGCTGGCGCGGAACGTCGTCAAGCTTCTCGTCGAGCGCCGGCGGGCGCTGCCGTTTGCCCGCTTTCGCGCCAAGCTGGTGGCGGCCATGCTTGGGCTGACGCTGATTCCGGCGGTCCTGGTGCTGATCGTCGGCAGCGAGCTGATTCGCAACTCCGCCGACCGCTGGTTCAACGCACCGGTCGACGACGTCTTGACTTCGGCCAACGCGGTTGCCAGCGGCTACTATCACGACCGGCAGCTGACGGTGAGCGAGCACGCCGGCCGAATTGCCGGGTCGCTCGCCGCCGTCGATCTGGCGGCGTCCGATGTCGGCCCGGTGCGTGATCTGATTTCGACGGAGGTCACCGAAGGCCGAGTCGAGCTGGTGCAGGTCTACCGGGTCGTGGCCGAGTCCGACGACGGGCGGCTCGATGTCGTGCCCGTCGTCGACGTCGCCACATCGAGTCTGCCGCAGGCGGACGCGCCGGTGTCGGCCGACCGCCTCGCGTCGCGCGTTCTGGCGGGCAGCGCCGAATCGTGGACGGTCGAACCACTGGCCGCGGGCGGCGATCTCGTGCGCGCGGCCGCGCTGGTGACTGGACCGGATGGCGGCGTGCCACTCGGCGTCGTGGTCGTCAGTTCGCATCTGACGGGCGATGTGGCGGATCACTCGCGCCGGATCACTCAGGCGTACGAGGCCTACAGTCAGCTGCGCGTCCTCCAGCGTCCGCTGCAGGGCGTCTACCTCTCGTTCTTTCTCATGGTCACGCTGCTGATTTTGGTGAGCGCGACCTGGATGGGCGTGTACATCGCCAAGCGGATCATGCGGCCCGTCCACCTGCTGTCGGACGGTGCCCGCGCGCTCGAGGCCGGACAGCTCGACCATCGGATCGAGCCGGAAACGGCAGACGAGTTTGGTTCGCTGGTCGAGGCGTTCAATTCGATGGCGGGCGGCCTGGCGGTCAGCCAGCGAAAGCTCGAGCGCTCCCAGGCCGACCTGCGCCGGAAGAATGTCGAGGTCGAAGGGCGCCGGCGCTATATCGAGACGATTCTGGAACGCATTGCCACCGGTGTCGTCTCGATCGACGCCGATGGCACGGTGGGAACGGTCAACCGGGCGGCCTCGAGGCTGCTCGGCCTCTCCGAGGCCGCGGTCGGGCGGCCGGCCTCGGAGGTCTTCGACCGCATCGACCTGCGTCCGATGGGCGCCTTGCTGAAGTCGCTGCCGGCTGCCCACGATCCGTCGGCGCGGGAGGTGGCGCTCGAGCGGGATGGCAAGGCGATCTATCTCGCGGTCGCCGCAACGACGCTCCAGCGCGCCGGTGCCGGCGAGGGAGGTGGCGGGGCGGTGATGGTGTTTGACGACGTGACACCGCTCATCCGGGCCCAGCGCGTGGCAACCTGGCGCGATGTGGCGCGGCGGCTGGCGCACGAGATTCGAAACCCGCTGACGCCGATCCAGCTGTGCGCGGAACGGCTCCGGCGACACTTCTCGACCGCGCCACCGCAGGCGCGCGCGCTCGTCGAAGAGTGCAGCGGTACCATTGTCGGCGAGGTCGAATCGCTCAAGGCGCTCGTCGACGAGTTCTCGCAGTTTGCGCGGATGCCCGCGCCGCGGACGGTGCCGGTCGATCTGCACGCGTTGCTCGACGACGCGCTGCATCTGTACGATGGGCTCTTCGACGATGTCACGATCGATCGGGCGTTCGCGCCGCAGGTGCCTGCGGTGCGGGCCGACCCGGAGCAGCTGCGACGCGTCGTCATCAATCTTGTAGACAATGCGATCGAGGTGCTGCGGGGTGCGGCGACGGGCGGCGCGGCGAACAACGGGGACGGCGGCCTCGTCGCGGTGGGCACGGCGCACTCGACCGCGGATGGCGTCGTTCGGATCACGGTGGCCGACAACGGGCCGGGGATCCCCCCGGGAGATCGGGACAAGCTGTTCATGCCGTACTATTCGACCAAGCAGCGGGGGAGCGGGCTCGGCCTGGCCATCGTCAGGCGGATCATCGTCGAGCACGGTGGGAACATCGAAGTCAGCGATAACGGCGATCGTGGCTCGACCTTCACAGTCGAACTCCCGTGCAGTGCGTGACCCGGTGCAGGGTGCGGTCTTCGCCTAGCGATTCATGAAAGCGACGGTGCTGGTCGTCGACGACGAAGCGGGTGTGCGGTCCGCGCTGAGCGGCGTGCTGGAGGACGAGGGCTACGCGGTCGATGCGGTCGACAGCGGTGAGGCGTGCCTCGCGCGGCTCGCGCGGCGGCGCTACGACGTCATCATTCTCGACGTCTGGCTGCCGGGCATGGACGGGCTGGAGACCCTGTCCAGGCTCCGCGAGCGCGGGATCGACGCGCAAGTCGTCGTGGTCTCCGGCCATGGCAACATCGAATCGGCGGTCCGGGCCATCAAGATGGGCGCGTTCGACTTCGTCGAGAAACCGCTCTCCCTCGAAAAGACCGTGCTGGTCGTTCGCAACGCGCTGCGCCAGCAGCGGCTCGAGGCCGAGAACCGCGCGTTGAGAGCGCACGTTGACCAACGCCTGGTGCTGGTCGGCGAGAGCTACGTGATGACCCAGCTCCGCGAGCAGATCGCGATGGCGGCGCCGACCAACGGTCGTGTGCTCATTTACGGCGAGAACGGCACGGGCAAGGAGCTCGTGGCGCACAACGTGCACGCGCTGAGCCGCCGCCGGTCGGGGCCGTTCGTCGAGGTGAACTGCGCGGCGATTCCGGAAGAGCTGATCGAGAGTGAGTTGTTCGGTCACGTCAAGGGGGCGTTCACGGGCGCGGTCACCGACCGTCAAGGGCGGTTCGACGCGGCCGACGGCGGGACGATCTTCCTCGACGAGGTCGGGGACATGAGCTTGAAGACGCAAGCCAAGGTGCTCCGCGTCTTGCAGGAGCAGGTCTTCGAGCCGGTGGGTGGGACGTCCAGCACCAGGGTCGATGTGCGTGTCCTGGCGGCGACGAACAAGGACCTGCCGGCGGAGATCCGGGAGGGACGATTTCGCGAAGACCTGTTCTTCCGTTTGAACGTCATCCCGATCTTCGTGCCCCCGCTGCGCGAGCGGCAGACCGACATCCCGTTGTTGGCCGAGCACTTCATGAGCGAGTTCGCGCACGAGCACGGCCGCCGCGTCAAGGTGCTCGATGCCAGCTCGGTGGCTGCGCTCGGCGCCTACCCATGGCCGGGCAACGTCCGAGAGCTCCGCAACGTGCTCGAGCGGCTGATGATCATGGTGCGCGGTGACACGATCCAGGTGAAGGACCTGGCGTTTCTTCACGGCGGGCGGGTGGAGACCTCCGGTCTGTTCGATGCGGATGCCGACGCCGCTGACGTCGTGCCGTTGCAGGCCGCCCGGGAGCGCTTCGAACGTGAGTACATCCTGCGGGCACTGGCGGCACAACGCGGCAACATGTCGCGCACGGCCCAGGCGCTCGGCGTCGAGCGCAGTAACCTGTATCGCAAGATGCGAGCGTTCGGGGTGCCACCGGGGCGCAAGAGCGATCCTGACGGCGCGGCGTGACCCCGCCTCGGGTGAGGGCTAGCCTTCGAGTCGGCGTTCGAGAATCTGATCGTCCGGAAACCGTGGCAGACCGAGCTGGTCGAGGTCAACGGCTTCCAGCGCGCCCTCGGGGATCAGGCCGATGAGTTCGCTGCCGGCGATGCCCACCCCCAGACGCGCCGCCTCGGCGCGGATCCGCGCCATCACCGTGGCCAGCGAAGTCGTGCGGTAGTCGGTCAGGTTCATCGAGACCTGAGCGACGTGTCTGTCGGCCAGCCACACGCCCAGCGCTTTCACGCAAGGTAGTCCACCTGTGCTCTCGCGCACCTGTCTCGCGATCTCGCGTGCGGCGTCGTGGTCCGGGGTCGCCAGGTTGACGTTCCACGCGATGAGCGGCCCCCGCGCGCCGACGGCGCAGGCGCCGGCTGACGGATGGGGTGCCGACGGACCGAAGTCCGGCCGTCCCGCCGCGTCGTCCATCCGTTCCGAGAGTCTCTCGAACTGTCCGCGCCGCAGTTCCTCGAGTCGGCGCCGGTCAGGATCGTCGGCCGCGGCTTCGTACAGGTAGACCGGCACGCCGAAGCGGTCCGCAACGGCCCGGCCGACCTCGCGCGCGAGAGCCGCACAGGCGGCGAGGGGAGTGTCACCCAGCGGCACGAACGGCACCACGTCGACCGCGCCGATCCGGGGATGCGCGCCGCGATGGCGGCGCAGGTCGATCATTGGAATCGCGGCGGCGAACAGTTCGAGCACCGCAGCCTTCAGCGCCGTCGCGTCACCGACCATGGTGAAGACCGACCGATGGTGGTCCGCATCGGCCGACTGATCCAACAGTCGGATCCCTGGCACGGCGCGGATCGCCGCCACGACGATCGCGATGACGTCGGCTCGTCGTCCTTCGCTGACGTTGGGGATGCACTCGATCGACGACACGCGGCAGTTGTAGCACATCCGATCTCGCCGTGAGTGCGACGCTGCGCGTCTCCGGTTGACCCACGCGATCCGATGCCGGATAATCGTTTGACCTACCTCGGTCATCATGACTGATTCAGGGCGGCACCACGAGCCTGAACCCTTCGGAAGCGGGCCCCGCGTCCATCAGGATGCGAAGATCGAAGACCTGCTGCTCGCTGGTCTCGATTTCTATTTCTCCGCTCGGTACGAGGAAGCGATCCACGTCTGGACTCGCGCGTTGTTCTTCGACCGCGGACACACGCGTGCCCGGGCCTACATCGAGCGTGCCCGACGGGCCCTCGCGGAGCGACAGCGCGAGGCCGAGGAACTCGTGCACACCGGCGCCGACGCGTTCCGGCGCGGTGACGTCGGGCAAGCACGCTCGCTGCTGGAGTCGGCCGTCGAGCGCGGCGGCGTCCATGACGACGTCGAGATGCTGCTCAGCCGGCTCGACCGACTCGACCAGGCGCCGGACCGGACGCGGGACCGCGCCAGCGCGCGTGTGCCGTCGGCGGCGCGGCGGGTGGAGCACGAGACGCCGCCACGATCGAGTCGGGTCCGCAAGCTCGCGTTCGTCGGCGGTGTGCTCGGTCTGGCGGCGGCCGCGCTGGTGGCGGCGGCATCGTGGGATCGCCTAGAAGGGTTCCTTGGGTTGCCGGCCCCGCCGGCCGCGGGCGCGGTCGTGGTGGACGACGCCTTCCCCCTGCCTCAGCCGTTGGCCTCGGAGATCGCCTTGGAGCGGGCCCAGACCTTGTACGGCGACGGACGTTTTCACGAGGCGCTTCGGGTGCTCGCCCGCGTGCAGCCGAGCAGTTCCGTTCGGATCGAGGCCGATGCCCTGCAGACTGTCATTCAGCGGGCGTTGATCGGGAGTGTCGATGAATCATCGACGGCCGCCCCGCCGTCGCGAAGATGAAATGTCCGAAGTGTGACTACATCGGGTTCGACGCGGCCGAACGCTGCCGGAACTGCGGATACGACTTCGCGCTGACCGAGCACCGCGAGTCGGAGCCCGATCTGCCGATCCGCACGGGCGACGAGCCGATGGGGCCGATGGTCGACCTGGCGCTCCAGGAGGCGATCGCCAAGTCGGTGCCGGCGGAGTTGCCGGTGTCGGATTCCGATCTTCCGCTCTTCCTCGATCAGGCGACGCGCGGCGCGTTCGGCGGTGAGCAGGCGCGACCTCGACCCCGGGCGCCGCTGGCGGTGCGGCGGGCCACCCCCGAAGTCGCGCGTGTCCGGACGGCGGTCACGCGTGCGCGCCGGCAGGCGCCCTCGCTGCAACTCGAAGGGTCCGCGGCGGCCGGCCGCGCGGCCGCCGACGCGCTCAGCCGAAGGCTGGCTCCAGGGTACCGACGAATCCTCGCGGCTGCGATCGATGGGGTCGTGCTGGGGGCGGTGAATGTCGGTGTCGTGCTGCTCACGCTGCGCCTCTGCGAGTTGACGCTGGCCGAGTGGCCGATCCTCCCTCTCACGCCGATGATCGGATTCCTCTTGCTGCTCGACGGCGGGTACCTCGTGGTGTTCACGGCGGCCGGGGGGCAGACGATCGGCAAGATGGTGTGTCGGCTCAAGGTCGTCGATGCGAACGGCGACCCGGTGAGCCCGAGCACGGCGACGGTGCGCGCGGTGGCGTTTCTGGTCTCCGTGCTGCCTTTGGGAATCGGATTCATCCTGCAGTTCGCCGACCGGCAGCGGCGTGCGCTGCACGACCGCCTCGCTGAGACCCGCGTCGTCAAGGTATCCTGAAGAGTCGAGCGAACGGGTTCGATCCGCCCCTGCGGGCGTTCCATCGAGCCGTGCGCGGAGAGTCGGAACCTGACATCGTGACCCGCCTGGCCCTTGTCGTCGCGACCGGATGCTACTGCGGCTATGCCCCGGTGGCGCCGGGTACCGCAGGCTCCGCCCTTGGACTCGTCGTGTGGATCGGAGTCCGCGCGCTGGGTTCGCCGGTGGCCGAGATCGCCGTGCTCGTCGTCCTGGCGGCCGTCGGGGTCTGGGCCGCGTCGGTCACGGAACGGCACGTCAGCCGTACCGATCCGGGCATCATCGTCATCGACGAGGTTGTCGGGATGCTCGTGACGGTGGCGCTACTGCCGATCGGCGTGGGCGTCGCCGTGGCGGGCTTCCTGCTATTTCGCCTCTTCGACATCGTCAAGCCCTATCCGGCGGCAGCCTGCGAGCGGCTGCCGGGCGGGTGGGGCGTCATGGCCGATGACGTGGTTGCCGGGCTGTACGCGCACCTGGTGTTGCGGGGCGGCGTGTGGCTCCTCGCCGCGTGGGGCGGATGAGCGCAGCACGCATCGACACGGCGGTGATCATCGCTGTCGGGAGTGAACTGCTGACGCCGCATCGCGTCGACACGAACTCACTCTTCCTGACTAGCCGCCTGAACGAACTGGCCATCGAAGTGCAGCGCAAGGTCGTGGTGGGCGACGATCGCGCGCGGTTGGCTCAGGAACTCGACCGCGGCCTGGCCGACGCGGATCTCGTCGTCCTGACCGGTGGCCTGGGGCCGACTGACGACGATCTCACGCGCGACGCCCTCTCGGCTGCGGTCGGCGCGCCGCTCGTCGAGCAGCGCGAGGTCGTTGAGTCGATCCGGGCGCGGTTCGAGGCGCGGCGGATGGCGATGCCAGAGATCAATCTGCGACAGGCGTTCGTGCCGCGCGGCGCCGAGATCCTCGCGAATCCACGTGGGACGGCGCCCGGGCTGTGGCTGGCGTGGCGGGACAGGGTTGTCGTGGCCCTGCCGGGTCCGCCGCGCGAACTGGAGCCGATGGTCGACGGGCCCGTTCGGGCGCGGCTCGCGACGCGGGTCGCCGGTCACCGGCTCGCCCGGCGAGTCGTCGTGGTCGGCGGGCGCGCCGAATCGTACGTCGAGGAACGCGTCCAGCCGGTCTACGCGCGATGGCGTGAGCGCACGCCGGTCGTGGCGGCAACCATTCTCGCGGCGCCTGGTCAGATCGAACTGCACCTGTCGACCCGGGCGCCCGAACCGCCCGAGGCCGAGGCCGCGCTCGACCTGGCCGTGGCGGACCTCGAGGCCGCGCTGGGCCGCGACGTCTACTCGACCCTCGGCGAGTCGCTCGAACTGGTCGTCGGCGAACGACTGCGCCAGCGCGAGTGGCGTCTGGCGCTGGCGGAGTCGTGCACGGGCGGCCTCGTCGCCTCGCGGTTGACCGACGTGCCCGGCAGTTCGGCCTTTCTGGATCTGGCGGTCGTGGCGTACGCCAACACCGCCAAGACCGATCTGCTCGGCGTTGCTCCCGCGCTGCTCGAGACGCACGGCGCGGTCAGCGAACCGGTTGCCTTGGCCATGGCGTCCGGGGTGGCCGCCCGCGCGGCGGCAGACGTGGGCCTCGGCGTGACCGGCATCGCCGGGCCGACCGGCGGCAGCGAGGCCAAGCCAGTCGGCACCGTGTGCATCGCGGTGACCGGCCAGGCGGGTGAGCGGGTCCGGACCTTCGCGTTCCGGGGAGAACGAACTTTCGTCAAACGCCAGGCATCTCAGGCGGCGCTCGACATGCTGCGCCGAATGCTGGACGATCGTGGGTGACGGCCCGTCGACCGCGCGCCTCTTCGTGGCCGTCGACCTCGACCAGGCGGCGCGGCGGGTGGTGACAGGGGCGGCGGTGCAGATCGCCGAGCGCCTCGGCGCCGTGGACGGCATTCGGGTGTCCTGGGTGCGACCTCGGAATCTCCACCTGACGGTTCGATTTCTCGGTGAGGTCGGGCGGGAGACGAGGGGGCGGCTACAGACCTCGCTGGCCAGGCGGTGGGCGCTGGCGCCGTTCGAACTGGCGCTGGCACCGGCGGGAGTGTTTCCGGTGTTCGGTGCGCCGCGAGTCGTCTGGGTCGGCGTCAGGGATTGCGGCGGGGCATTCGAGCGTTTGACTCCGGAACTGGACGCGCGTCTGGCGGCGGCCGGGGCCACCGTGAGCGACGATGCGATGCACTTTACGCCGCACGTGACCATCGGCCGGGTGCGCCGCGCGCCCAATCGGGGCCGCGACATCCGGGAGGCGGCGGCCGCCGTGAGCGTCGAGCCGGAGCGATGGCGGGTCACGGACGTGACGCTCTATGAAAGCCGTCCGACGGACGGGCCGCCGACCTACGTCGCCCGGGCCGCCGGGCCGCTGGCCGCCGGCACGGCATCGGCATGACGATGGAGCTCTGGTGGGTCGTGCTCGGCTATCTCGTCGGCTCGGTGCCGTTTGGCTTCCTCGTGCCCAGGGTCATGGCGGGAGTCGACGTGCGTGAGGTCGGCAGCCGGAACGTCGGGGCGGCCAACGCCTTTCGATCGACACGCACCTCGGTCGGTTTGGCTGTACTGATTCTGGACGTCGCAAAAGGCTGCGCGGTCGTGTTCCTGGCCGGGAGGTTCGGGGTAGACGACCCGACGCGGGCGGCGGCGGGCGTAGCGGCGATCGTGGGCCATGTCTATCCCGTCTGGCTGGGGTTTCACGGGGGGAAGGGCGTGGCGACGGCCGGCGGGGTGTTCGGCGTGTTGTCGCCGGCGGCCGCGGCCGTGGCGGCGGCGACCTTCGTGGCGGTGGTGTGGCGGACGCGATACGTGTCGGTCGGCTCGATCGTCGCGACGACGTCGCTCGTCCCAGTGCTCTATCTGATGGGGGCCTCCTCGTCGATCTTGATCGGTGCCGCCTTGACAGCGGCGCTCATACTCTACCGGCATCGGGGCAACGTGGCGCGGTTGAGCGCTGGCACCGAGCGGCGGTTCGGGCAAGGGTAGCGGGTAGCCAGGGAGGGTTGCGGACGATGGCGCATCGGGTGACGGTGCTCGGAGCTGGCAGCTGGGGAACCGCGCTGGCGGTTCATCTCGGTCGCGTCGGGCACGACGTGCGCCTCTGGGCGCGCAGCCCCGACATGGCGGCGACGCTGGTCGCGCGCCGGATGAACGACCGGTACTTGCCCGACGTGGACCTGCCGGCGTCGGTGGTCCCGACGGGCTCGCTCGCACAGGCGTTGGAGGCGTCGACCTTCGTCGTGGCTGCGGTGCCCTCACACGGCCTCCGGGCCGTGCTGCGCGAGGCGAAGTCGGCGCTGCCCGCCGGCGTGCCGATCGTCAGCGCGGCCAAGGGACTCGAGCCCGAGACGCGCCGGCGCATGTCACAGGTGATCACCGAGGAAGTTGGCGGCGCTCACCCGGTCGCGGTGCTGTCCGGGCCGAGCTTTGCGGTCGAGCTGGCGCGCCAGCTGCCGACGGCCGTCCTCGTGGCCGCAGCTGATCCGGCGGTCTGCGAGTTGGTGCAGGAGGAGTTTCGGTCGAAGTATTTCCGCCTCTACGCCAGCGACGATGTCATCGGTGTCGAGCTTGGGGGTGCGCTGAAGAACGTCATCGCGATCGCGGCCGGTGTCGTCGAGTCGCTCGGCCTCGGACACAACGCGCTGGCCGGTCTGGTCACCCGAGGTCTGGCGGAGATGACGCGGGTCGCGTGTGCCGTCGGCGGCCGGCCGGAGACCCTCGCCGGTCTCAGCGGTCTGGGTGATCTCGTCCTGACGTGCACCGGTGCCCTGAGCCGGAATCGGCAGGTCGGGATCGAGTTGGGCAAGGGCCGCTCGCTCGACGATGTCCTCGCCGGCATGACGATGGTGGCGGAGGGTGTGCGGACGACGGGGGCCGCGTTGGCGCTGGGTGCCGAGTACGGGGTCGAGTTGCCGATCGCCGGGCAGATGGCTGAAGTGATGGCGGGTCGGGTCGCGCCGCACGAGGCGGTCGAGCGACTGATGCTCAGACGCCAGCGTGACGAGGCTGACGCGCGATGAACCTGTCCGCCCGGCTTCGCGCGGGCCTGCGGCGAACGGCCGAGCACCTCGGGGGGCGGGTCGATGAGGTGTCGGTTCGGCGCGAGCAGCCGACACAGCGCGACGCCGTCGATCCGACCCTGGAAGCCCTCGAGGAGATTCTCATCTCGTCCGACGTCGGCCTGACCGCGACCGCCAGGATTGTGGACGCGGTGTCGGGCCGGCTGGGGGAGGGGCGGCTCCGGGATCTCGTCAAGGCCGAGATCCTCGCCGTGCTGACGGCGGCCGAGGCCGCGCCGCCGAACGGTGTGCCGCTCCGGGTCATACTGGTGGTCGGCGTGAACGGCACGGGCAAGACGACGACGGTCGGCAAGCTCGCGAAGCGGCTCAAGAGCACGGGTGAGCGGCCGCTCATTTGCGCCGCCGATACGTTCCGGGCCGCGGCGGTGGATCAGCTCGACATCTGGGCGAGCCGCGCCGAGGTGGGTCTGGTCAAGGCCGCGTCGGGCGCGGATCCCGCGGCCATCGTGCACGACGCGATCGCTGCCGCGCGCGCGCGCGACGGCGGCGTCGTGCTCATCGACACCGCCGGCCGGCTGCATACGCGACGGAATCTGATGGCCGAGCTCGAGAAGATCCGACGCGTGGCCGCCAGGGAAGTCGAGGGCGCTCCGCACGAGGTGCTCCTGGTGCTGGATGCGACCGTCGGTCAGAACGGCGTGGCCCAGGCCGCCGAGTTCGTCAAGACTGCCGGCGTCAGCGGTATCGTGCTGTCCAAGCTGGACGGCACGGCGAAAGGTGGCGTGGCGGTCGCGGTGGCGACCGAACTCGGCCTGCCGATCCGCTACGTCGGCGTCGGCGAGGAGATCGACGACTTGCTGCCGTTTGTGCCGGGCGAGTACGTCGACGCGCTGTTCGAGGAGGGCTGGTAGCGGTGCCGCGGGGTGACGCCGAGTACATGGATCGCGCCTTGAGTATCGCGGCACGCGGCCGCGGGCTGACGAGCCCGAATCCGCTCGTCGGCGCGGTCGTGGTCTCTGCGGACGGCGTCGTGGTCGGCAGCGGCTATCACCAGCGCGCGGGCGGGCCGCACGCCGAGATCCATGCCCTGCGCTCGGCCGGCGGCGCGGCGCGCGGCGCGACGCTGTTCAGCACCCTCGAGCCCTGCTGTCACACCGGACGCACCGGTCCGTGTGTCGATAGCATTCTCGCAGCCGGCGTCGCACGGGTCGTCGTTGGCGTCGAAGATCCGAACCCCCAGGTGCAGGGCGGTGGCGTCAGGTTCCTCCGGGAACATGGAATCGACGTGACGGTCGGCGTCCGCGAGGCTCAAGCCGCCCGCCTGAACCTGCCGTTCTTCGTGCGCGTGCGGTACGGCCGGCCGCTGGTGATGCTGAAGGTCGCGCTCAGTCGTGACGGCTGCGTGGCACGCCAGCCTGGCGTCCGAAGCGCCATCACGGCGCCGCCCGCCGTCCGCGACGCGCATGCGCTCCGGGCGGAGTTCGATGCGATCGCCGTCGGCTCGGAGACGTTGCTGGTCGACGATTCTGCCCTCACGGCGCGCGAGGTGCATCGGGTGCGTCCGCTGACGCGGGTCATCTTCGATTCCCGACTGCGGACGCCGCCGACCGCCGCCATCTTCGGGACGCGGGATGCCGGCCCGATCGTGATCGTGACGAGCGCGGCGGATGTGGTGAACGCGCCGGAGCAGGCGGCGGCGCTGGCGCGCGCGGGCGCGCGGTTGCTGCAGGCACCGCGGCACGACCTGCCGTCGGCGTTGCGGGTGCTCGGCGCGGAGGGTGTGACGTCACTGCTGCTGGAGGGTGGGCCCAAGGTGCACGCGGCGGCGTGGGAGGCAGGGGTCGTCGATCGGGTGCGCCTCTACGTGTCGCCGGCGGTGTTCGGCGCCGGGGGCGTGCCCTGGTTCGTGACCAGCGCGTCGGTGCGCCTGGCGCTCGACGATGTGGACGTGCGGATGGTCGGGCCGGACGAGTGCACGGAGGGGTATGTTCACCGGACTGATTGAGTCGACCGGGACCGTACGAGCGATGGCGCCCACCGCCGAAGGGTTTCGGCTGGGTGTCGACACCGATCTGGTGGGGAGGCTCGCCCTTGGCGATAGCATCGCGACCAACGGCGTCTGCCTGACGGTCGTGGCGGTCGGTGAGGCGGGATTCGAAGCCGAGATCTCGCCAGAGACGGCCAGGGTCACCGCCCTGGGGGCGCTCGCGGCGGGCCATCGCGTCAACCTGGAGCGGCCGATGCGCGCGGACGCGCTGGTGGGCGGACACTTCGTGCAAGGACACGTCGACGCGACCGGCCGCGTCCGAACGATCCTGCCGGAGGCCGATTATCACCGCGTGCGCCTGGAGTACCCGTCGAGCCTGGCCGCCTATCTGGTGTTGCGGGGTTCGATTGCGGTGGACGGTGTCAGCTTGACCATCGCGGCGCTGGACACGGGGACCTTCGACGTGCAGATCATTCCGTTCACGTGGGAGCACACCACCTTCGGGCGATATCGCGAGGGCGATACGGTGAACCTCGAATGCGATATCCTGGGGAAGTACGTCGTCCGGGCGCTCGAGGTGGCGGCGCAGGATGGCGGGTGAGGCAGGCGAACGATGGTGACAGATGATCCGCGCAACCGGGTCGGCGAGTTGAAGGTCGCTCACCGCGCGCGGCCTGGTGTATTCGCGGCGATCGAGGATGCCGTCGAGGCGATCCAGGCCGGCCGGATGATCATCGTCGTCGACGACGAAGATCGTGAGAACGAAGGCGACCTGACGATCGCGGCCGAGAAGATCACGCCCGAGGCGATCAACTTCATGGCCCGCTTCGGCCGTGGGTTGATCTGCATGCCGATGACCGCCGAGCGCCTGGACGAGCTCGACATTCCCTTGATGGTGCGGCAGAACACCGCGCGGTTCGACACGGCGTTTTGCGTGTCGATCGAAGCGAAGGAGTTCACGAGCACGGGCATCTCGGCGGGCGATCGCTCGGCCACCGTGCAGGTGGCGATGGACCCGGAGACGCGGCCGGCCGACCTGGCCAGGCCGGGGCATATGTTTCCGCTACGTTCCCGCCAGGGCGGTGTCCTCGTCCGGGCCGGGCAGACCGAGGCGGCAGTCGACCTCGCGCGGATCGCCGGCCTGAACCCGGCGGGCGTCATCTGCGAGATCATGAACGACGACGGGACGATGGCGCGGGTGCCCGAGCTGGCGAAGTTCGCGCGTCAGCACGACCTGCCGATGATCACGATCGCGGATCTGATCAAGTACCGGATGCGCACCGAGCGTCTCGTGCGGCGCATCGCGTCGGCGAAGCTCCCGACCGAGTTCGGTGAGTTCCAGGTGGTCGCCTACGAGAACGTGATCGGCAAGGAGACCCACGTGGCGATGGTGCGCGGCGAGGTCGGCGAGGGGCACGACGTGGTCGTGCGCGTCCACGCCCGCTGCCTCACGGGCGACGTCTTTCACTCCACACGCTGTCCGTGCGGGCAGCAGCTGCAGGCCGGGCTGGCTCGCGTGGCCCAGGAGCTCCGCGGGGTGCTGCTCTACCTCAACCAGGACAGCCAGGGATTGACGCTCCCCAACCAGATTCGTGCCTACGAGCTCCAGGATCAGGGCATCGATATGGCGGAAGCGAACGCGCAGGTGGGCGTGCCCCCGGACCAGCGGGACTACGGCATCGGTGCGCAAATCCTGGGCGATCTCGGCGTCCGTTCGATGCGGATCCTGACCAACCACCCCCGTCGATTCGTCGGGTTGGAGGGCTACGGCCTCTCGATCGTCGAGTCGATTCCGTTCGACGCCGCCGGCGGCACCGAATCGGTCGGGCACTTCGGTTCCGAGCGCCGCTCGTCCTGACCCTCCGCACCGGTTGTCGGCGGTTGTATCAAGGCGCCGGGCGGCCTGGCGACCCGGCCGTTCGTTGACAGTCCGCGACAGGCTGAGCTACGATAAGCGTTTGCGTCTGAGTGGCTTAGCGGAATCATAGCGCGACATGTTCGAATCGCTTGGCGGCCGTCTGCAGGAAGCGCTGAAGTCGCTTCGCAGCGAGGCTCGGCTGACGCCCGAGCTGGTCGAGGCCACGCTTCGCGAGATCCGGCTGGCGCTGCTCGAAGCCGACGTCAATTTCAAGGTCGTCAAGGCCTTCGTGGATCGCGTTCGCGATCGTGCAGTCGATCGCGACGTGCTGAGAAGCCTCACGCCGGCGCAGCAGGTCGTCAAGATCGTGCGCGACGAGATGCTGGCGCTGTTCGGGGAACCCGGGCAGGTCGAGGCGGCGAGCGCTGATGGCGGCGTGGTGATGCTGCTCGGACTCCAGGGGTCGGGCAAGACCACGGCGGCAGCGAAGCTGGCGCGATGGATGTCGTCGCGGGGGCGGTATCCACTCCTGGTGTCGACCGACGTCCGGCGGCCGGCGGCAATCGATCAGCTGTCGGTGCTGGCGGAGCAGGCGTCGGTTCGCGTGCACGACCCGGCTGGTGAGCTCGACCCGGTTGCGCGGGCGCGCGGAGCGATCGTCGAGGCCGACCGAGTCGGATGCGATGTGGTCATCGTCGACACGGCGGGCCGGCTACACGTCGACGATGAGCTCATGACAGAGCTCGAGGCGATCAAGGTGGCGGCCGAGCCTTGCGACCAGCTCTACGTGGCCGACGCGATGACCGGCCAGGATGCCATCAAGAGCGCGGGCGAGTTCAATCGCCGCGTCGGGGTGTCGGGCGTCGTGTTGAGCAAGACCGACGGTGACGCCCGCGGCGGCGCGGCCCTGTCGGTCGTGTCGGTCGTGGACGTGCCGATCGCATTCGTGGGCAGTGGCGAGCGACTCGAGGACCTCGAAGCGTTTCAGGCCGACCGCGTCGTCTCGCGAATTCTCGGGATGGGCGACGTGCTCACGTTGGTCGAGAAGGCGGAGGCCGCGGTCTCCCAGGCGGACACGGCCACGCTCGAGCGGAAGATTCGTCGCAACGAGTTCACGCTGGAGGACTTTCGGGATCAACTGCAGGCCGTGCGACGCATGGGGCCGCTCGAGCAGTTGGCCGGCCTGATTCCCGGGATGGGACAGGCCGCGGCAGGCGCGGGTGAGTTGGATGAAGGCCAGCTCACGCTAGTCGAGGCGATCATCAGCTCGATGACGCGTCATGAGCGCCGGCGCCACCAGGTGATCGACGGGAGTCGCCGTCGGCGGATCGCCCGCGGGAGCGGTCGCTCCGTCGAGGAAGTGAATCGGGTGCTGAAGCAGTTCGTGGCAATGCGCAAGATGCTGCGGACGGTGGGCGGTGCCGGCTCGCGAGGGAAGGCGGGTCGACGGGGCCGGCGCGCTGGCGGGCCCGGGACGGCGCAGTTCATGGGACAGTTCGGAGGTCGGTGACGGTGGCCGCCCCGAGGGGCGGGAGTACGCGGTCGTACAGAGCAAAGGAAGGGATTGGTCGCATGTTGGCGATTCGTTTGCGTCGAGTGGGAGCGAAGAAGCAGCCGGTCTATCGGGTCGTCGTCTGCGATTCGGCGAAGGCAACCGACGGTCAGTTCGTCGAGATTCTCGGCTACTACAATCCGAGAACCGATCCGGAGACGGTCGAAGTGAATCGCGAGCGACTGGCGCACTGGCTGGGCCGTGGTGCGCGTCCGTCCGACACGGTTCGGACGCTGATGGACAGGCATCCGGCCGAGGCGCCGGCGGTGGCCGGCGAAGCTGCGACATCGTGAGTCGCGCACGGGCGGTCGTCGAGGTCGTGGCGAAGGCACTCGCGGAGGTGCCTGACGAGGTTCGCATCTCGGAGTCGAGCCATCGCGGCGCGTCTCGGCTCGAGCTGTTCACGGCGCCTGGCGATCTGGGGCGGCTGATCGGCCGCCGCGGGCGTACGGCCGCGGCGGTCCGGGAACTGGCGTCGGCGGCCGCCGAGTCCGAAGGGCAGCAGGTGACGGTGGAGTTCCGCGATGGGCCACCGGATGACGAGCAGTGACGACCGGCTGGGTGAGAGCGCCGTCGTGGGCCGGATCGCCCGGACCCACGGACTCCGAGGGCAGCTGGTGGTCAATCCGGAAACCGATTTCCCGGTCGATCGATTCAAGGTGGGTGCGGTGATGGACGCCTGCCAGGCCGGGCAGCACGACCCGGTGACGGTCTCGTCGGTCCGGTTTCACCAGGGGCGCCCGATTCTGGCGCTGGAAGGTATCTCGACCATCGAGGCGGCGGAGTCCCTGATTGGCGCCGAGTTGCGGGTGCCGCTGACTGCGTTGCAGGAGTTACCGTCCGGGATGTTCTACCATCACGACCTGGTCGGCTGCGCGGTCCAGACCTGCGATGGCACGCCGGTCGGCTCGGTGGCGGCGGTGCAGGGCGCGGCGGATGGCAGCGTGCTGGTCGTGCGCACCTCGACCGGCGAGATCCTGGTGCCCTTGGCTGCGGAGATCTGCCGACGGGTCGATCCCGAGACTCGCACGATCGAGATCGCGCCGCCGGACGGGCTGCTGGAGTTGAACGTCACGAAGCGAAGCCGGAGCGGACGATGAGAATCGACATCGTCACAATCTTTCCAACCACAGTTGCCGCGATGCTGCAGGAAGGCTTGGTGCGCCGCGCGATGGACGCGGGTGTCGTGGATGTGCGGGTGCAAGACTTGCGAGAGCACACGGACGACCGCCATCGATCGGTCGACGACGTGCCGTACGGTGGTGGACCGGGGATGGTGCTCAAGTCGGAGCCGCTCTTTCGGGCGATCGATGCGATTGAAGCGGATTCGGGCCGCCCCAACGCCGTGGTGTTGACCTCGCCTCAGGGCAAGCGGTTCACGCACGGCGATGCCGACCGGCTCAGCCGGTTGTCACACGTCGCGGTGCTGTGTGGTCGATACGAAGGCGTCGACGAGCGCGTGCGCACGGGCATCGTCACTGAGGAACTCTCGATCGGAGACTACGTCTTGACCGGTGGGGAGTTGCCGGCGCTGGTCATCGTGGATGCGGTGGCGCGGCTGGTGCCCGGCGTGGTGGGCGACGCGGAGTCGGTCGAACAAGAGTCGTTCGTGCGCGGACTGCTGGACTTCCCGCAGTACACGCGGCCGGCGGAGGTGCGCAAGTTGAAGGTACCCCCGACACTGCTGTCGGGGCACCATCAGGACATTGCCCGGTGGCGCAAGCGCGAGGCGGTCCGACGAACGCTGGATCGACGGCCAGATCTGCTCGCGCAGGCCTCGCTCGACGATGAGGAACGTGCCATCTTGCAGGAATTGTTGACGGAACGGGAGAAGGAGGCGGGTGCATGAACGCGATTGAAGCCATCGAGCAGGGGCAACTGACGGAGCGCCCGGCCATGCGGTCGGGTGACACCGTGCGAGTCCACGTCAAGGTTCGTGAGGGCGACAAGGAACGCGTCCAGGTGTTCGAGGGCGTGGTGATTGGCCAGAAACGCGGCGGCGCGCGCGCATCGTTCACGGTGCGCAAGGTGTCGTTTGGGCAGGGTGTCGAGCGGATCTTCCCCCTCCACTCGCCTGTGATCGACCGCATCGAGGTCGTACGCTCGGCTCGCGTGCGTCGGGCGAAGCTGTACTACCTCAGGGCGCTGCGCGGCAAAGCGGCGCGGTTGCGCGAGCGCAAGCCGAAGTCCAGGGCCTGAGTTTCTCGGCAGGCGCTGTGCCCGGTCGCCTGTCGACCATCGAAGGATCGCCGGATGGCCCGACCCGCCGCGCGCCGGACGATCGAGAACGCCGTCAGGCGTCTGGGATTTACCCGCGTGGCTGGCGTCGACGAGGTCGGGAGAGGGTGCCTGGCCGGCCCGGTCGTCACGGCAGCTGTCGTGCTCGATCCCGCCCGGCACGTGCCGGGTGTTCGCGATTCGAAGCTGTTGACCCCCGCGGCTCGCGAGCGGCTGTACGACCGGATCGTCGCCGCCGCCGCTGGCTGGGGCGTCGCCTGGGCCAGTCCCGCCACCATAGACCAGTTGAACATTCACCGGGCGACGCTGTTCGCGATGCAGGAGGCGGCGATGGGGCTGGTTCCACTGCCCGACTTCGTGCTGGTCGACGGGTTCCGCCTTCCCAGTCTGGCGCTGCCGCAGCGCCGGGTCGTGGGCGGCGACCGCCGCTGCGCCGCCATCGCGGCGGCCTCGATCATCGCCAAGGTTACGCGCGACCGGTACATGCGGGAACTGCACGACCGTGATCCGCGCTACGGCTTCGACCGACACAAGGGGTATGCGACGGCGGCGCACCTGGCAGCCGTCGGCCGCTTCGGCTACTCGGGAGTTCATCGGCAGTCGTTTCGACCGCCGTCGCTGTTTGATACGCTGGATTGACCCTCGACCATGGCTGCCGGCAACCTGTTTAGGCGCGCGAAGAACAAGCCGCTCGATCGCGAGGACGCCATGCGGAAGGCGGAGAAACTGCTCCGCCAGGGCCGTCTGGACGACGCCCTCGTGCTGTACAAGCAGGTCGTCGACCAGTTTCCCGAAGACTGGACGGCGGCCAATGCGCTTGGGGATCTCTACGTTCGATCGAACTCCGTCCCCGAGGCGGCTGAGCAGTACACGCGTATTGCCGGCCATTTTCTGAAGGACGGCTTCCTGCCAAAGGCCGTCGCCCTCTACAGGAAGGTTCTCCGGATCCGCCCCGAAGACGAGACGTCGCGGCTGCGGCTTGGCGAGATCGCCGCCGACCAGGGGCTGCTGGTCGACGCCAAGGCCCATCTCACTGTCGTGCGCGACCAACCCTTCGAGCGTGGTGACCAGCGTGGCGCGATGGAAGTCGTCATCAAGCTCGGCTCGATCGATCCAACCGACATGGAGTCGCGGCTGGCCGGGACACGAGCGCTCGCCGAGATGGGCGAGCGTGACAAGGCCGTCGAGCGGATGACCGAGCTGGCGGACGAGTTCACCGAGACCGACCAGGGCACCGAAGCGTTGGCCGCGTTGCGCGAGGCGGCCCGATTCTATCCGGAGAACACGAACGTGCGAGGGGCCCTGGCGCGAGCGGTGCTGGCCCGCGGGGACGTCGCAGCCGCCGGGGAGTACCTCACGCGGGAGGTGGCGGGCGACCACCCGGCGCTCCTCGCGATGTTTCTCGAGCTGCAGCTCAAGGCCGGCCACGCCGATGTGGCGGCGCAGGTGGCGACGCAGCTTGCCGCATCGAGCGATGAACGCCCGCGCGTCCTTGAGGTCGGTCGACGGGCCGGCCCAGCCGACGCGGCGGCGGGCTTCGTCTGCTTCGAGGCCGTGGCGGATCTCCTGCTGGGCGCGGAGGACTGGGACGGCGCGACCGCGGTGCTGCAGGAGTTCGGCGACGTGGTGCCCCACTTCGCGCCGGCGCTGTTGCGTCTCGTCGAGGTCTGTGTCGACGAGCGCTTGTACGACGCTCAGGCACGCCTGGCCGAGGCGTACCTGCACGAAGGCCGAGCATTCGAGGCGAGCGTGATCTCCGAGGACCTCGCCGTGCGCGAACCCAACGTGGGGAGCCATATCGATCGGCTGCGTCGGGCGCTGGTGATGATGGGGGAGTGCGCGCCTGATCGCGTCATCGCCAAGCGGTTGAGCGAGGCGATGGCGGCGGTCGGCAGTGACCAGCCGTCGTCGACGATCGAGACGCACGACAGGCCGGTCGAGCCGGCGGCGTCGGTGTCGCCGCCTTCGCCGCCACCGGTGCCGGCCCAGGAGGCCGTGACGCCGGCCGTGGCGGCCGAGCCGCCTCCGCCTCCCCCAGGAGGTTCCGGTGACCCCGCCGCCCGTACCAGCCGCCCCCGCGGTTCCGCCCCAGGCGGCTCCGATGGCCCCCGCAGCCCCGGCCCCGGCTGCCCCCGCAGCTCGGGCCTGGTCGGCCCCTGCGGTCCCGGCGCAGCCAGCGGCGCCGGCCGGCGGTGCCGGATTCGGCGAGTTCCGCGAGGCGGTGTCGCAGCAGACAGCGGCCGATCTGGCGGCCCAGCAGTACAAACTGGCCCTGACCTACCGCGACATGGGGATGCACGAGGAGGCCGTGGCGGCGCTCGAACTGGCCTCGCGGTCGCCGGCGCACCGGTTCCTGTCGGCCGCTGCCCTCGGACGCCTCTACTGGAATCGCAACGCGATCGAGAACGCGATGTACTGGTTCGAGCGAGCGGTCGAGGCGCCCGCGCCGGTTGTAGACGAGGGGCGATCGGTGATCTACGATCTGGGGGATCTTCTCGAACGCATGAACGAGAACGCACGTGCGCTGTCGATCTTCCTCGAGTTGCAGGCTGACGCCGGCGAGTTCCGCGATGTCGCCGCTCGGGTCGAACGGCTTTCGCGAGTCGTGACGGGAGGCTGACGATTCATCCGCTGCGGCGCCTGCTGCTCATCGCCTACTTCCTCGAGGTCGGCCTGGTGCTGATCGTCCTGCCCTGGTCGGCCTACTGGGACCGGAACGCGTTCGTGGAGTCCGTTCCGGTGCTGCTCGCGACCCTGCAGAACCATTTCGTGCGTGGTGGGGTCTCGGGTGTCGGGGTGATCAATCTCGCCGCCGGTTTCGCCGAGTTGGTGGCGCTCATGGCACCGGCGCCGCCTCCCTCGAACATCAGCGGGCGCCCGCCGATCAGCGTCGACGGTTGACCGGTGGCGGTGACGCCGCGCCTGGTGACGACGCCTGGGCATCAGTCCGCGAGAACACACCATGGATTCCGACCGCGTCACTGCCGAGCGTCGTCCGCTCCTCTGCCTGGTGTCCGATCGTCACCGCCTCTCGCCGGCGGCGAGCGCAGCGCGACAGCTCGACGATCTGGTCGGCTTCGTGGCCGCGGCCGCTGCGGCAGGCGTCGACATCGTGCAGGTGCGCGAACGCGACCTGCCGGGCCGGACGCTGACGGATCTCGTCGCCCGTTGCGTGCACGCGGCGGAGGGGAGCGAGACACGAGTCGTCGTGAACGACCGCGTCGATGTGGCGCTGGCAGCTGGCGCGGCCGGGGTGCACCTCCGAGAGGACTCCGTCGACGCCGTGCGCGCTCGGGCGCTTGGGGGGCGTGGGTGGTTGGTGACCCGCGCCGTGCATGATGCGACGGAGATCTCCGCGCGGCTGTCCGCCGTGAACCTGGCGGTGTTCGGCAGTGTATTTTCGACGGTGTCCAAGCCGGCGGGGCATGCCGTGGGCGGGCTGTCGGCGCTGGGGAAGACCGTGGACGCGGCGGTGGTGCCCGTCCTCGCGATCGGCGGCGTGAGCGAGGAGCGGCTCGAGGCGGTGTGGCGCACGGGCGCGGCCGGTGTCGCCGGCATCGGTCTGTTCATCGATGCGGCGAGATCCGGAAACGAGTGGGCGGCCGGCCTCGGGCGGCTCGTCGATCGCGCGCGTCAGTCGTTTGACACCTTCCCACCCCTTGTCTAGGGCAGTCTGCTTGGCGCCACGCCGGGCGTCGTGCGAGGATCGTTCATGAACCAACCCGAAGATTTCGGCGCGCGACTGCGCCAGGCACGCGAGGCCCACGGCGTTTCCCTTCGCGACATCGCCGCGACCACGAGAATCGCTTCCAGCGCGCTCGAGGCGCTCGAGCGAAATGAAGTGTCCCGTTTGCCGGGCGGGATCTTCACCCGCGCGTTCGTGCGGTCGTACGCCTCCGAGGTTGGCCTCGATCCCGAAGCGACCCTGAAGGACTTCCTCGCGGCCTTTCCGTTCGATGGGATGGCCGACGGCAGTCCGTACGCGCTGGAGTCCCAGGAAGAGGACACGTTCGAGAGCAAGCAGCAAATGGCCGGCACCTGGCTTCGGCGGGCGCTGGTCAGCCTGCCGGTGATCGGCCTCATCGTCTACTTCGGCATGCGCGGCGCAAGCTCCGACCCCGAGGGCACGCCGGCGCCGGGCGGCGCCACGGGCGCGGCAGCGGCTACCTCCGCGGCGGTGGCTGGGGCGCCCGCGCCAGATCCGGCGACTGAAGGCGCCGTCACCACGGGGACGGACGACCGGATGCTGATCAGCGTCGAGCCCCGAGCGGCCTGCTGGGTCTCGTTGACCGCCGACGGCGAACTGGTCATCTCCCGGGTGATGCAACCCGGCGAGCGGGAGGGCGTCGAGGCCCGCGACGAGATTCTGCTGAATGTCGGCGATGCGGGAGCGTTCAGCTTCACCCTCAACGGTCGATCCGGCCGAATCCTCGGAGACGCGGGCGAGGTCGTGACCACACGGATCACCCGCGAGAACTATCGCGAGTACCTGGCGCCCTAGTACTCTCGGGGTGGACCCCACGCCCTGTTGGAGCGGAGGCCCGATGCCGGAGAACGAAGGACCTAGTCCGCTACTCGACCAGTTCAAGCGTGGTGACGTGCCGCGCGAAGTCCGCGAGCAGGCCGCCCTTGGGGCGCTCGCGCTGCGTCCCGCCGATCAACTGACCCTGCTGTCCTGGCTCTCGGACGACAAGGATGCCGACGTGGCGAAGGTGGCCGAGCAGACGCTGACCCGGCTCGCGCCCGCTGCGACCCGGGCCGCGCTCGCGCGGCCCGGCGTTGGCGAGGCGGTCCGCGAGTTCTTCGCGGCGCGGGGGTTCGAGGCTGATGCCTCAACTGGCGAGGCGTCGGAGATGCCGCTCCTGCCCGAGCATGCCGAGACGGCCGAGGAGCCGGCCGAGCGTGAGAAGGGCCCGACCGAACTGTCGCTGCTGCCCGTCGTCGACAAGATGAAGTACGCGATCAAGGGGACACGCGAACAGCGCGGAACGTTGATCCGTGATTCCAACAAGATGGTGGCGATGGCCGTCCTGGGGAGTCCGAAGCTCACCATCGCCGAGGTCGAAGCGTTCGCCAGGATGGGGAACGTGGCCGAGGACGTGTTGCGCGCGATCGGGACGACCCGGCCTATCTCAAGAGCTACGCCGTGATCTCCGCGCTGGCGAAGAATCCGAAGACGCCGCCGGGGCTCGCGCTGACCCTGGTGCCCCGCCTGGTCGAGCGCGACGTGAAGATGTTGTCGGTCGACCGCAACGTCTCGAAGGGCGTGCGCATCTCCGCGCGCAAGTTTCTGCAGACGGGCGCGGCCCGGCGCCGCTAGTCCTCTCGCTGCTATCGATGCTTGGCGCGACGCTTGCCCGCCAGCGTCCACTCCGATCTGAGCTGCGACAGCCCATCCATGTAGACGGCGGCACGTTCCCGTGCGGTCTCGGTCGGCAGTGTCTTGAGCAGTTCGACCACCTGCATCAGGTCACGCTGAATCGTCTTTGGGCTGGTCCGGAGATACAGCGTTCGAATCTGGGCGACGGTCCGCGTTCCGGGATTGCTCATACCTGACTCAGTTCCGGTTGCAGCGCAGCCCAGCTCTCAACGCCGCCACGGAGCGGGTGTTGAGTACATGCTCGGGTTCGAGCCACGCGCGGCGGGCGACGACGATGCCCCAGCGGAGCAGCTCGAACGCGTTCGTGGCATGGGCATCGCTGTTGATGACCACCGGGACGCCGCGGTCCCGCGCCAGACGGGCATGGGCATCGCAGAGATCGAGTCGGTCGACCTGGCTATTGATCTCCAGGGCGACGCCGTGAGCGGCAGCCGCGCCGATCAACTCCTCGATGTTCACGCGGTACGGGTCGCGTCGTCGCAGCAGGCGTCCTGTCGGATGCCCGATCACGTCGACGACCGGCGACTCGACTGCGCGCAGGAGCCGGTCGGTCATCTCGCGCTCCTCCTGAGAGAACGCCGAGTGCACGGACGCCACGACGATGTCGAGCTCGGCGAGGCAGTCTTCCGCGAGGTCGAGCGCGCCATCGCGCAGGATGTCGCACTCGATTCCGGCGAGCAGCGTGATGCCGTCGAGGCGCGCGTCGGCCTCCCGGATCCGCCTGGCGTGGGCCAGGGTGCGCCGTTCGTCGAGGCCGTTGGCCATGGCGAGGGACTTGCTGTGCTCGGTGATGGCCAGATACTCGAGGCCCGCCTCGCGCGCGGCGATCGCCATGGCGTCGAGGTCGGCGCGTCCGTCGCTTTCGGTCGTATGCGCGTGCAGATCGCCCCGGAGGTCGCTTCGGGAGACGAGATGGGGCAGCGCGTCCGTGTCGGCCGCGGCGATCTCCCCGCGACCCTCGCGCAGTTCGGGCGGGATGAACGGCAACGCCAGCGCGGCGTAGACCTCGGGTTCGGTCGCGCCGGCCACCCGCTCGCCGGTGTCGAGTTGATAGACGCCGTATTCGTTCAGTTTCAGTCCGCGCTGCACCGCGCGGTCCCGGAGCGCGATGTTGTGCGCTTTCGACCCGGTGAAGTACTGGAGGGCGGCGCCCACACTCTCCGGGGGCACGAGCCGCAAGTCCGCCTGGAGGCCGCTGGTGAGGAGCACGCTCGCCTTCGTCTCGCCGCGTCCCAGGACGCGGTCGACGCCGGGGTAGGCCGTGAAGCGCTCCAGGACCGCCAGGTCCGTCCCGGCGACCAGCAGGTCAGCGTCGCCGCAGGTCTCGCAGCCTCGGCGAAGGCTCCCGACCGGCGTCACCTGCAGGTCAGGGTCGGTGCCGCGCAGGTGCTCGGCCAGCGCGTCGGCGATATCCTGGACGTCGGGCATCGGGAAGCGGCCTTCGCGCCGCCGGTACTCGGCGACGGCCCGGAGCATCAGCTGCTCCTTCTTGGCGCCCAGCCCGCGCAGGCCGCGGAGGCGTCCTTCGGCGGCGGCGGACTCTAGGGCATCGACCGAACCGATGCCCAGTTCGCGGTAGAGACGCGCCACGGTCTTCGGGCCGACCCCCTGAAGCCGGAGCAGGTCGAGAATGGTCGGCGGGAATTCCTCCAGCAGCTCCTTCAGAAACGCCAGCTGCCCGGTGTCCGCCAGCTCCCGGATCTTCGTGGCGACGGTCTTGCCGATGCCCGGGATGGCCCGGAGCTCCGCGTCGGTGAGATCCGTGACGCGCTCGCCCGTCTGACCGACGATATCAGCCGCGGTCCGGTAGGCTCTGATCTTGAACGGGTTTTCGCCCTTCAGCTCGAGGAGATCTCCGATCTCCGAGAAGACGCGGGCGATGACGAGGTTGTCCATGGTGTCGTCGCCTGGCCTCACACCGGCGCTGACCCGCCCTCCGCGACCGTGAGGCCGTCGGTATCGACGCTGCAGGGGAGAATCGTCGCGCCGCCATCGGTCAACGCGGCCGTGACGGCCGCCATGTCGCCCGGCTCGGCGAAGGCGGCGATGCAGCCACCCCCACCGGCGCCGCAGATCTTGGCGCCGAGGGCGCCGGCGCGGCCGGCGCGGTCGATGAGGTCGTCGATGGCCGGGGTGGTGACGCCAGGGGCCAGCCGCTTGCGCAACTCCCACTCGCGGGCGATCTGGCGACCGACCTCTGGCCAGTCGGCAGCGACCAGCGCGCGGCGCATCACGCCCGCGACCCGACAGATCTGGTCGAAGTGGTCGGCGATGCCGGGACCGCCGTCGATCCGCCCTTTCATGACCTCCCAGTTGTTGATCCCCGACTGGCGCGACGCGCCGGTATACGCCACGACCAGCCGACTCGCGAGCGCTGCGGCGTCGACGTCGAGGCCGACCCGGGTCACGCCGGCGACGCCCAGCTCGACAGCCGAGACCCCGCCGTAGAAGGCCGGTCGATAGTCCTGGGCGCCGGTCGGGACGTCGATCGCCTGCGCCTCGAGATTCATCGCCACGCCCAGCAACGCCTCGCCAGTCAGGTCCTGGCCGCGCCATCGCGCGAGCGCCGCGCACGTGGCGATGTTCAGGGCCGATGAGCCGGCAATGCCCGCGCCGATCGGCGAGTCGCTCTGCGTCACCAGTTCGAGGCCCGCGCCGTCGAAATGGGCCAGGATCCGTTTCAGCAGCCGCCAGGGCGCTTCCTCCGGCAGCGCCGACCAGTGGTCGGCCTCCACCCGCTGCTTCGCGTCGATCGACCGCAACACGAGTCGACGGTCATCCCGCGTGCCGAGCCAGCAGCGGGCTCGAAGCGTCACGGCGACATTCAACGTCTGTGCCTCGGCGTGGTAGAGGTAGAGTGGCCAGATGTCCAGGGTGGCGCCGGCGAGGTCGATTCGCATCGGAGCGGAGGCGTTAAGATGCACCGGCGCATTATAATGTGACCGCGGACGACGCGGACGACGCGACGGCGCGCGATGTGCGCGGCTGCGGCTCGCCGCGAGTGCTAGCTGCGAGATGTCACAGCGTTCGTTTCGTCGCCAGGTCGGACAGTTCGCGATCGCGGGCTTCGACGGCCATGCCCTGCCCGACGACCTGCGCCGGCTGGCCCAGGAATTCGACCTCGGCGGGGTCATCCTCTTCGCGCGCAACGTCGACAGCCCAGAGCAAGTGGCCGAGTTGGCCCGTGAGGTGCGCGCGCTCGAGCGCGACTGGCCGCTCTGGGTCAGCGTCGACCAGGAAGGCGGGCGGGTCGCGCGACTGCGCGATCCCTTCACCGAATGGCCGCCGATGCAGGCGCTGGGCCGCAGCGGCGACGCCGTACTCGCTCGACGGTTCGCCGCCGCGCTAGCTGCCGAACTGGACGCGGTCGGGATCACCCTCGACTACGCGCCGGTGCTGGATATCCATTCGAACCCGAGAAACCCTGTGATCGGGGACCGCGCGCTGTCTGACGACCCCGACGTGGTCGCCCGGCTCGGCGTCGCGATCATCGAGACGCTGCAGAGCCGCGGGATCGCGGCGTGCGGCAAGCATTTCCCGGGGCACGGCGATGCCGGTCAGGATTCGCATCACGAGCTTCCGGTGCTCGACCTCGATCCGGCGCTGCTGCGCGAGCGGGAGCTCGCTCCCTTTCGCGCCGCGATAGCCGCCGATGTGGCACTCGTGATGACCGGACACGTGCTGGTGCCGAACCTCGACGCGGAGCGGCCGGCGACGCTGTCGCGTCGGATCGTGCACGACCTGCTCCGGGAAGAGCTTGGCTACCAGGGCCTGGTGGCCACCGACGATCTCGAGATGAAGGCGATCGCCGGCACCTACGGAATCGAGGAAGCCGCGGTCGCCGCCGTTGGCGCCACGGTCGATCTGCTGCTGTTGTGCGGGACCGATGTGGCGCGTCAGGCCGCGGTGCTGGAAGCCCTCATTCACGCTGCCGAGTCCGGGGACCTCTCGATGCGGGAACTAGAGTCGGCGCTCGGGCGGCAGCGGCGAGCCAAGGAGCGATATCTGGCCAGGCGGGGGTCGTCGGTGGTCGACGGCCGTGTGCTAGAACGGATCGGCCTGGCGGATGCGCAGGCGGTGGCCGAGGAGATGGCACGACATGCCTGATCCGCGGATGGGCGGGAATCCCCCGACGGGGTGCCGACCGGGCCGAGCATGCTGAAGCCAAGGGCGCTCAGGGCGGGCGACCGGCTCGCGATCGTCGCGCCGGCGAGCGGTTTCGATCGGAGCGAGTTCGACCGAGGCGTGGCCGAGTTGCGCGCGCTTGGGTTTGAGCCCGTCTATGACGGGAGCGTCTTCGACCGGGCGGGCTACGTCGCGGGGTCGGCCGAGCGCCGTGCCGAGGCGTTTCGCGCCGCCTGGCGCGACCCCGACGTGGCGGGCCTCGTCGGTGCACGCGGCGGCTACGGCAGCGTGCACCTCCTGCCATGGCTCCCGGCCGACGAACTTCGGCGCACGCCGAAGCTCTTCCTCGGCTACAGCGATCTCACGACCGTTCTCTCGCATCTCACGATTGGCTGCGGCGTGGTCAGCTTCCACGGCCCCATGGTCGTGGGACGGCTGGCGCGTGGTGAGGTGGCGTACGATGTGACCTCGCTCAGGCGGCTGACGATGAGGGCGGAGCCGGCGGGCGAGATGGCGCCGGCGGGCCTCGAGACCGTCAAGGCCGGCGAGGCGACGGGCGCGCTGCTCGGTGGCACACTGACCCAGTTGGTCGCGTCGCTCGGCACCCCTTACGCCTTCGCGCCAGAGCCGCCGTTCGTCCTGTTCCTCGACGAAGTCAACGAGCGCCCGTACCGGCTCGACCGGATGCTCACCCAGTTGCGGCTGAGCGGGGTGCTGGCGGCGGCAGCCGGCGTCATCTGGGGTGAGCTACCGGGCTGCGACGAGCCCGCCGGGCGCCCGACGGCGCGAGCGACGGCGGCCGATCTGCTGGCGGACTTCCCGGGGCCCGTCGTCTTCGGGTTTCCCTCCGGCCATACCGGCGGGGCAGCGCTGACGCTCCCGCTCGGCGTGCGCGTGCGGTTGGTCGCCGATAGCCGGCCGCGGCTGGTCGTGGAGGAGGCCGCGGTCTCGTGAGGCGGATCCACTTCATCGGTATCGGCGGCACGGCCATGGCCACGCTGGCAGTCATGCTCAAGCGCCGCGGGGACCAGGTGCAGGGTTCGGACGGCGCTATCTACCCGCCGATGAGCGATCTGCTGGCCGCGGAGGGGATCGTGCCGTTCGAGGGATACCGGGCCGAGCAGGTCGGCGACCACCTGGATCTCGTGGTGGTCGGCAACGCGATCTCCCGCGGCAATTCCGAACTCGAGGCGGTGCTCGACCGCAAGCTGCGCTACGCCTCGCTGCCCGAAGTCGTGCGCGACGAGTTTCTCTGGCAGACGCGGTCGCTCGTGGTGGCCGGCACGCATGGCAAGACGACGACGGCCGCCATTGCGGCCTGGCTCCTCACGCACACCGGGCGCGATCCGAGCGTGCTGCTGGGGGGCGTCGCGCAGAACCTGGGTGCCAGCTACCGGCTGGGCAGCGGAGCCGAGTTCGTGATCGAGGGCGACGAGTACGACAGCGCCTATTTCGACAAGACGGCGAAGTTCCTGAAGTATCTGCCGGACGTGGCGATCGTCGGCAACGTGGAGTTCGACCACGCCGATATCTACGACGATCTCGATGCGATCCGGCTGGCCTTTCGTCGGCTGGTGCGCTTGATACCCGATCGCGGGCTGTTGCTCCTCGGCGCCGACAGCGCGGAGGCCTCGGCCCTTGGCGCGGACGCGCGCTGCCGCGTGGAGTCGTTCGGCCTGAGCGCCGGCGCCGACTGGCGGGCCGTCGACGTGGCGGCCTCCGCGCGCGGGACGACGTTCGGGATCGCGCGGCGCGGGCAGGCGTTCGTGGAGGTCGCGTCGCCCCTGCTCGGGGGATACAACGTTCGGAACGTCCTGGCGGCGGCGGCGATGGCGGCGGAGGTGGGTCTGGCGCCGGCGGCGATCGCCGAGGGCGTGGCCTCGTTCGAAGGCGTTCGTCGCCGGCTCGAGCCGCGCGGCGAGGTGCGCGGGGTCACCGTGTACGACGATTTCGCGCACCATCCGACTGCCGTGGCGGAAACGCTGGCGGGCGTGCGCGCGGCGTACCCGGGACGACGGGTCTGGGCGATCTTCGAGCCGCGCTCCGCGACCGCCTGCCGGCGGGTGATGGAGGCCGACCTGACCGCGGCGCTCCAGGGTGCCGACGAGGTCGTGCTGCCGGCGGTCTTCCGTAGCAGCGTGCCCGAGGCGGTGCGCCTCTCACCCGAGCGCGTCGTCGCGGCGCTCTCGGCACAGGGGGTCCATGCCCGGTTTCTTCCGACCGTCGACGAGATCGTAGGCGTGGTCGCCAGCGAGGCGGGGGAGGGCGACCAGATCGTCGTCATGTCGAACGGCGCGTTCGAGAACATCCACGCCAGGCTCCTCGCCGCGTTGGGCGACGCATGACCGGGTCGGTCGAGGTGCGCACGGCCGGCGATTCGGCGCTCGTCGTCGAGCTCGGCACCGAGCTGGATCCCGGGCTCAACGCCAGGGTCATCGCGTGCGCGGCCGGACTGCGCGACGAGCGGATCCGCGGCGTTCGCGACGTGATTTCGAGCTACGCCGCGGTGACGGTCTGCTACGACCCGCTGCGCACCGACCTCGACGCGTTGACCGAAGCCCTGACGCGACACGCCGTGTCGGCGGACGCCAGCGTGAATGCTCCGCCCCGGGTGCACGAGGTGCCCGTCTGCTACGGCGGCGCGAACGGACCCGATCTCGAACTGGTGGCGGGCTTCGCGGGCTGCTCGGCGGACGAGGTGGTTCGGCGGCACTCGGAGACGTCGTACCGGGTCTACCTGCTCGGCTTCGTCCCGGGCTTTGCCTACCTGGGCCGTGTGGGCGATCGCATCGCCATGCCGCGTCGCCGGACGCCGCGCATGAGGGTGCCGGCGGGCGCGGTCGGCATCGCCGGCGGCCAGACCGGCATCTATCCCTATCCGACACCTGGCGGATGGCAGCTCATCGGTCGGACGCCGTTGCGGGTCTTCGACGCGGCCCGTGACGAGCCGTTCCTGTTCGCGCCGGGCGATACCGTGCGCTTCCTGCCGATCGATGAGGCCACGCTGCTCGCGTCGCTGGATGAGGATGAGGCGGGGACGGCCCCCGGGGCATGATGGCACTGCGCGTCGACAAGCCCGGGATGCTGAGCACGGTGCAGGACCTCGGGCGCTGGGGATATCAGAACCTGGGCGTGCCGGTGGCGGGGCCGATGGACCGCTGCTCCCACCGGCTGGCCAACGTGCTGCTGGGCAATCCACCGGAGGCGGCCACGCTGGAGGTGACGCTGATCGGGCCCGAGTTGACGGCCGAGCGGCGGACCCACCTGGTGGTGACCGGTGCCGAGTTCGACCTGTTCCTCGACGACGCGACCGTCCCGACGGGTGTGCCGCTGAATGTCCCGGCCGGCTCCCGGTTTCGGTTCGGCCGCCGCCGCCGCGGCGCCAGGGCCTACGTCGCGGTCCCGGGCGGGTTCGACGTGCCCATCTGGCTCGGCAGCCGGGCCACCCATCTGCCGAGCGGGCTCGGGGGGCTGGCCGGGCGTGCGCTCGTGGCCGGCGATTGCTTGGGCTCGCGTGAGACGGCGGCGGCGGCCGTTCCCACCGTGCGTCGGCGCGGACCCGTGTTGGCCTTGCCCGAAGGCGGCGCGCGGATCCGGGTGATGCTCGGTCCACAGGAGGCGCTGTGCGCCCCGGAAGGGATCGAGACGTTCCGCACGACGCGATACGCCGTGACCGACCGCTCCGATCGGATGGGCTACCGGCTGAGTGGTCCGGCCGTGACGCTGGCGTCGTCCGCCGAGCCGTTATCCGACGCGACACCGACGGGCACGGTGCAGATACCTGGCTCGGGCCAGCCGATCGTGCTCATGGCGGACGGGCAGACGACGGGCGGCTATCCGAAGCTGGCCACGGTCATCAGTGCGGATCTTCCGGTGGCCGGCCAGCTGGGTCCGGGCGACTGGATGGAGTTCGCGGTGTGCGATCGCGCGGCGGCCCTGCGCGCGCTGATCGCGCAGGAGCAGGCTCTGCTCGCGTGATCGACGGTCTCGCGATGGCTGACACCGACCGAACGTTGCGGAGTCTCGAGGCGGGCCTCGGAGTGGGGCGGGTGCGGCGGTCGGTGCCTCTGGCACCGTTGACGACGTTTGGTGTCGGCGGACCCGCGGATTGGTTCATCGAGGTGCGGACGAGCGACGAGGTCGCGCGCGCGGTGCGTGCCGCCCACGTCACCGGCGTCCCGCTGACGATCCTCGGCGGCGGATCCAATGTGGTGATCGGCGACCGTGGTGTGCGCGGCCTCGTCGTCCAGGTTCACGGTGGTGCGGTGCATCAGACGCGACCCGGCACGGTCCGAGCCGATGGCGGCGTGACCGTCAATGGGTTGGTGCGCTGGACGATCTCGCGTGCGCTGGCCGGGCTCGAGCGCTGGGCCGGCACGCCGGGTACCGTGGGGGGCGCGGTGTACGGCAACGCGCACTTCGACGGGCGACTGATCGGCGATCTGATCGAGGCAGTCGGGGTCGTCAACGAGACGGGCACGTTCCACGAGATTCCGGCCGACGCGATGGAGTTCGGGTACGATCGATCACGGCTGCAACGTACCGCGGAGGTGCTGTTGTGGGCGGAGTTCGTCGTCGCGCCAGGCGAGGCCGGCGCGCTTCGGGCCGAGGCACGTCGGTCGCTGGCGTACCGGAAGCAGACGCAGCCCCTGGCGGCGGCGAGTGCGGGCTGTGTCTTTCGGAATCCCGATCCCGCCCACGACACGTTGCCGCCTGGCATCGCGCCCTCGGCCGGGGCCCTGATCGATGCCGCGGGGTTGAAGGACCGCGTGGTGGGCGGCGCGCGGGTCTCGACGACGCACGGGAACTTCATCGTCAACGCGGGGGAGGCGACGGCCGCCGACATCCGTGCGCTCGTGACGATCTGTCAACGCGCGGTCGCCGAGCGCTACGGGGTCGAGCTGCGACCGGAAATCGTCTATCTGGGTGAATTCTGACAGGAGCACGATGGCGACACTGCACATCGAGGGGGGGCGGCGCCTGGAGGGTCGGATCGAGGTTGACGGCAACAAGAATGCCGCGCTGCCGCTGCTGGCAGCCTGCCTGCTGACGGACGAGGCGTGCGTGCTGTCGAACGTCCCGCGAATCCGGGACGTCGAGGCGATGTGCCGATTGCTCGTGAGCCTGGGCGCCGAGGTCGACGGCATCGGGACGACGGAGTTGCGCGTGCAATGCACAAGGCTCACGACCGATGAACCCGACCGCGCGCTGGTCGGCACGCTGCGTGGCTCGGTCCTTCTGCTGGGTCCGCTGCTGGCGCGTCGCGGGCGGGCGCGGCTCGCCCCGCCAGGCGGCGACTTTCCGGCGCGGCGGACGATCCAGGCGCATGTGCAGGCGCTGACGGCCATGGGGGCCCGCAACGTCGACGGCGCCGACTACGCACTCGACGCGCCGGACGGCCTGCGGGGCGGATCGATCTACCTGGAGGAAGCGTCGGTCACAGGCACGGAAACGGCGCTGCTCGCCGCGGCCACGGCGCGTGGTGCGACCGAGATCCGCCATGCAGCGTGTGAGCCGCACGTCGTCGAACTGGCGCGGTTTCTTCGCGCGATGGGAGTCGAGATCGCCGGAGAGGGCACGCCGACGATCAGGGTCGAGGGTGTATCGGTGGCGCGCGGTGCGAGCCGCCGACTCGACGGTGACTATATCGAGGCTGGCACCTGGGCCGTCGTCGCCGCCCTGACGGGTGGGCAGGTCGAGATTGGCGGCGCGCGCCCGGAGGATCTCGAGCCGATTCTCGCCGTCCTCGGGCGGCTGGGGGTGCGGTGGTCGTTTGACGCGGGCCGGCTGCGCGTCGAGCCGTCCACGCTGTCAGGCACAGCACGGATCACCACGGCGCCGTGGCCGGGGTTCCCCAGCGACATGGTCAGCCTGACGACGGTCCTGGCGACACAGGCGGCCGGCCGGACGCTGATCCACGACTGGATGTACGAGTTGCGGCTCTTCGCCCTGGAGCAGTTGAGCGGGATGAACGCCGATCTCTTCCTCTGCGATCCGCACCGGATCATCGTCACCGGGCCGCGCCGGCTGCGCGGCCGGACCCTGGACAGCCGGGACCTCCGGTCGGGCATGGCGCTGATCGCCGCGGCGCTGGCGGCCGAGGGCGCGAGCCGGGTGCGCCCGCTCGAGACCGTCGAGCGTGGCTATGCCCGCGTCGTCGAGCGGTTGCGAGCGCTCGGCGCCGAGGTCGACGTCGAAGAGGGGTAGGGCCTCAACGCGTCGGGTCGTCGCCAGGCGGGGGCAGGATCGGGCTGACGTCGAAGAACTCGTCCTCCTCGAAGTCGGGGAGGTCCGAGGGCAGTGTGCCGAAGTCGCCGAAGCCGAGGGCCGGGTCGCGCTCGACGATGAACGGCCGCAGATCCGTCTCCGTCAGATCGAGCTCGCGCACGATGTGCGGCGTGAGCGTCAGGACGATGTCGGTCGTCTGGCGCTCGATCTTGTTCCGCGCGAACAGCCGTCCGACGACGGGGATGTCGCTGAGTCCGGGGATGCCGTCCAGGACCGTCCGCTCGTCGTCGCGAATCAGGCCGGCCAGCAGATTGGTCTCGCCGTCCTTCAGGCGGATCGTCGTGTTGATGAAGCGGTTGCCGAACGTCGGGAGGTCGCCGAAGCCCGTGCCCGAGATGTTGCTAATTTCGACCTGAAGCGCGAGCGAGACCTCGCCGTCGTGATGGGTCCGCGGCGTGATGTCGATGTTGACACCGATGTTCTCGTAGTTGAACGACGTGATCGGCTGCTGGGCGACGCCGCCGGTGGCGATCGGCGCGAACGTCGTGACCGGGACCGGCACGCGCTCGCCGAAGCGGGCCTGGGCCGACAGGCCTTCGGACGTGCGCAGATGCGGGTTTGCCAGGGTCCGCGTGTTGCCGTCGCGTTTCAGGAGCCGGTAGTACAGGCCGGGCAGGTTCGTCACGAAGATGTCGCCCTGGGTCAGGTTGGTGACGTCCTCCAGAGTCAAGCCCTCGGCGTTCGCATCGAACGCACCGTCGAGGCCGGGCGATCCGGGCGAGGCGAACTGCAGGCCGTACTCCCGCAGTTGCTGGCGATCGACCTCGAGCAACTCCACCTCGATGATGACCTCGGGTCGGGCCTTGTCGATCGCGTCGATCACCCGCGCCGCGGCCGTCACGCGCTCGGGCGTGTCCATGACGGTAATGGCGTTCGTCGCGCTCATAGGCGCGATGCGCCGGAGATCCATCACGATCCGCAGCAGATCGATCGCTTCCTCGATGTCGGCGTTGCTCAGGTAGAATGTCCGCACGACGTCGCGCCCGTACTCTTCGCGCTTTCCCGGCGCATCGGGGACGATGGTGATCGTGTCCTCCGCGGTGACGCGGACGAAGTTGTTGGTGGCGTCGGCGGTCGCCTGCAGCGCGGCCTCGAGTGAGGGGCTGCGCAAGTCGATCGATACGGGCGTGGCCCGAAACATCGGATCGAACAGGACCGAGACGCCGGAAAACTGTCCGATCGCCGCGAAGACGTCACGGCTGCTCGCGTCGCGAAAAACGATCGACTCGGGCAGCGCCGCGCCGATCGGGAACTCCAGACCCTCAGGAGCGAAGTCAGCCGAACGGGCGATCAGGGACTCCAGTTCGGTCACACCCTCCGGCCGGGCCGCCAACCCGGCGCGCACCTTGAGTCGGGTCGCACGCAGCGCATCGGCGATGGCGCCGCTCGTCGGGTTCAGATCGGCGGCGATCTGGTATTCCACGACGGCGCCGGCGTAATGGCTCCGTTCGTCGAGCCGTCGACCCCGCTCGTAGTGTGCCTGCGCCGCCCGGAGGCTGGCGCGTTCCAGCGCGAGCCGCGCGTCCAGATCATCCGGGCGTTCCCGTACGACCTTCGAAAACTCGAGGACCGCCCGGTCGTAGTCTTCCTGACGTTCGGCGGCGGTACCGGCCGTCATCCCCGCGTGGGTCGTGGCGCATCCGGCGAGCGGCACGACGGCGACGAGCAGGGCGATCGCCAGACGGTGTGCCGACGGGTCACCGTGTCTGCCGGGGCGTCTAGTTGGGGACGTCATCGTGTCTGATCACCTCGACGTCTGCCGGAATCGTGAACTCGAACCTCGCGTCCGCAATCCCGATGTTCTCCCGCAGATTACTGAAGCGAAAGGTCGACGTGCCTCCCTGGCGGTCGTTCGAGATCAGCTGCTGGAGCGTCAGGCCGTCGCGGTCGACGACGAGCGTCAACGCCTCGTACTCGGGAGCCGAGGATCGTGGTTCGAGACGCAACGCGTAGCTCCCCTGGGCCAGGTCGGGGAGGTCGGCGTAGGCCGCGCGAAAATCCCGGACGAGGTCGCCCTTGCCGGTGAGCAGCAGGACGGCCGCGCTGGCCTCGTCCTCCTGCGGCATGGTGCTGACCGTCACCTGAGCGTCCGCAGGGAAGTGTGCGTACATGGTCTGGCCATCCGAGATGAAGAGCTTTTCTTCGGGGGCGTCGTACTGCCAGCGCATCTGCCCCGGCTTCTTGATGAGGACCGTGCCGCGCTCCCTGGCCTGCATCCGCAGCGCGCCGCCTTCGTAGACGTGCTCGAAGTCGGCGGAGAAGTCGCGGACGCCGTCGTAGCGCTGCTGCAGCAATGCGGCCAGCGTCGTGGGGTCAGGGCGCTCCTGGGCGACGAGCGGCAGGCTCGGCATCACCAGCAGGGCCAGCACGGTCAGGAGACCGCCGGTCAATCGTGCCGTCTCGCGGGGCGATTCGGTGCGCATGGTGTGCAGTTACGAGCAAATTCGAAACACCCAGAACTCCATCATAGCACAGGACTTACGGGCGCCGTCCCGGGGGGGAAGGCGGTCGTCCGGCGACGCGGTTCAGGCGCTGGCGCGTTTGCGCGCGATGATCTCGCGGATGGCGCTGAGGGGCTGGGTGTTGACGACCTGGTCGGCTCGCAGCCAGCCGCGGCGCGCGGTCCCGATGCCGTACCACATCTGGGCGCCGAGGCGCGACGCGCGGTGGCAGTCGCTGTCCACGCTGATCATGGCGCCGGCGGCGGCGGCGTGTCGGGCCACCGCGCCGTCCATGTCCAAGTGGATCGGCGCGCCGTCGATCTCGAGGATCGTCCCGGTCGACTTCGCGGTCGTGAAGACGGCGTCGAGGTCGAGTTCGTACCCGGGCCGGTGTCCGACGATCCGGTTCGTTGGATGCGCCAGGATGTTGACCAGCGGATGGCGAAGCGCCGCGAGACTGCGGGCGGTCAGTTCCTCGCCCGAATGCCCCGCGCGGTCGTGCAATGACGCAATGACCAGGTCCAGCGGCTCGAGCGTCGCGTCGTCCAGATCCAGCGTCCCGTCCGGCATGATGTCGACCTCGACGCCGTGCAGGATCGTGAGCTGCGGCAGGCGCGTCCGGACCCGTTCGATTTCAGCGGCCTGACGCCGCAGCCGCGCAGGGTCGACGGCGCGTCGAGTCTCGGCGTGAGGGGAGTGATCGGTGATGGCGATGTACTCGTACCCCAGGGCCTGCGCAGCCTCGGCCATGACCTCGATGGGGTCCTGCCCATCACTCCAGTCCGAGTGCATGTGCAGATCGCCGCGAATGTCGCCGACCGACACGAGGTCGGGCAGCGCGCCGGCCGCGGCGGCCTCGATTTCGTCCTCTCCGATCCTGAGTTCCGGTGCGATCTGGGAGAGCCCGAGCGTGGCGTAGATCTCGCCGTCGGATTCAGAGGCCCTGGCGAGCGGCTCACCTGCGCGGAAGACACCCGCCGAGCGGAGCGTGAAGCCCTTGGCCCGGGCGTGGTCGACGAGCTTCGCCAGGTGCGCTTCAGTACCCGTGGACCAGAGCTGGGCGAGTCCCCGGGCAGGCTTGGGCACGACCCTGAGATCCACCTGACTGTCGTCGATGAGCACGCTTGCCTTGTGCCGGCTCCGATGCAGGATCTCCGAGACGCCTGGCAGATCCACCAGGGCGGCGAGCATCGCCCGGGGATCGGCCGCCGATCCGAGCAGGGAGATATCGGCCACCAGCGGATCGACCCGTCGAAGCGCGCCGACGGCTTCGACCTGTTCGCCATCGGTCGAGTTCTTCCGGAGCGCCTCCAGCACCGGCAGCACGATGCGCCACGCCCAGCCGAGGGGGACGCCGTCGGCATCCGCGGCACTCGGCCCGCTGGCTGGCGCGAGCACGCCTCGCAACGCCCGCGCGATCCGCGCATTGGCCGGAACACGTTCATCGAGGAGGCCCTCGCGCAGAACGGCCTGAAGCTCGGTGCGCGTCGTCACGCCGAACTGACGGTACAGGGTCGCGACCGTTTCGAGCGGCAGACCCGCCGACACGACCAGACGGTGCAGTTCGTCGGGAATCCGCGTCAGCGCCGGCTGGAGGAGGGCGAGTGGGCCCTCGGTGACGATCGTCTGAGCGTAGTCCCCGGCGATCGGCTCGATGCTTGCAGCCTTGGCGAGGTCGCCGGCGCGGGCGAGATCGAGCACCTCTTCGGTCCGCTCCGGGGGCCACGCGCCGAGCGTATCGGCAGCTGTCGCCAGCGCGGCCGCCTCGATCGACTCGCCGCGAATGTCAGCGATCGCAGCGAGCCGCCGGAGCGTCTGCAGGAGGACGTCGGCCGAGGCACCGTGGCTTGGGTGCGTGATTGGGCTAGCCTTTGAGTGCCCCTGCCTTCGGAGGCGCCTGCGCTGGGGCGTCCTTCGTATCGGTTGGGAACTTCGCGGCCACCCAATCGGCGATGCCGCCCTTCAGCGCGCGGGCCTGGAAGCCCGCTCGGATCAGATTCGCCGCCAGCTTGGCGCTAGCCAACTCCTCAGGATCCGAATCGTAGGTGACGATCTCACGGTCGCGCGGGAGGGACGACGGATCCGGGTCGCGGAGTGCCCCCGGCAGGATCACGGTGCTGTGCTCGTACGGATACTTGAGCCTCGCATCGACCAGGACGGGCGCGGCCGCCGCATTGCCGTCGAGGCGTTCCTTCAGTTCTTCTTTGGTAATTCGCGGGATCGACATTTACTGGTATTGTCGCCGTCGGTCAAACGGACTGTCAAGGGCTCGAACGGGCGATCATGGCACCACAACTCGATCTGGATGAGTGGTTCGGCGAGATCGACATCTATCTCTTCGACCAACTGCTCAAGGGACGCATTCGGCCGGAAGACCAGGTGCTCGACGCAGGCTGTGGCGAGGGCCGCAACCTTGTCCATGGGCTTCGTTGTGGCTGGGAGGTGTCGGCGGTCGATCGCTCGGTGTCGGCGGTCGAGTCGGTCCGGCGGTTGGCTGAGCGGCTGGCGCCCCAGCTGCCGGCTCGACACTTCAGGGTCGAGGAACTCGACGCCCTGTCGTTCGAGGATGGCGTGTTCGACGTCGTCATCTGCAACGCGGTGCTGCACTTCGCGGACGACGAGGCGCACTTCGAGCGGATCGTCAATGAGCTGTGGCGGGTGCTCCGGCCGGGCGGCATGTTCTTCGCCCGGATGGCCTCGACGATCGGCCTCGAGGATCGGATTGTGCCGGTGGCGCCGCGGCGTGGCCGGTCACCCGACGGGGTCGAGCGGTTCCTCGTGGACGAGTCGCTGCTGCTGTCGTGCGGCCAGCGGCTCGGCGGAGATCTGCTCGACCCGATCAAGACGACGATCGTCCAGGATCAACGCGCGATGACCACCTGGTGCCTGCGCAGAGGCGACGGATAGTCGACGCAGGATGATACGCTGCGGGCTCATGGCGCTGCCGTGCCCCACCTGCGGGGCGGACCGAACCCATCGTTCACGACGCACCATATTCGAGCGGTGGGTGAGCCGCCTGGTCCGAATGCGACCCTACCGCTGTTCGCAGTGTGGACGGCGTTTGGTGGGGCGTCGGCGGTGATGACGACGCGTTGCGGTCAGAGGCTGCGACGTCGAAGGTGCGGTGAATGGTGGACGGCAAGGGGCTCGAACCCTCGACCTCGGCGTTGCGAACGCCGCGCTCTCCCAACTGAGCTAGCCGCCCATCTCGACGCGATGCTGCCGTCGCGGTTTGCCGCGCGACGACAAACGCGGAATTGTACCATGCGGGGTAGGCGTGGGCAACGCGACGGGACCGTCGTGTCACCGATCACGAGCGAGGCGTCGAATTCCTTCCACACGAGACGACGACGAATCGAGCGATGTCAGACGTGAAGCGCGTCGGCGTGATGACCGGCGGCGGGGACGCCCCGGGACTGAACGCGGTCATCCGTGCCGTCGTGAAGTCGGCCGCCGGGTACGGCTACGAGTGCATCGGCTTCGAGGACAGCTTCGATGGACTGATCGACCCTGGCCGTTCGCGGACGCTAACGCGGGACGACGTCGCGGGCATCATCCGCATCGGCGGGACGATTCTCGGGACGACGAACCGCGGCGATCCGTTCGCGTATCCCGGCCAGGACGGTGCCGAGGGCGACGATCTCTCGGCACGGTGCATGCGGACGGTGCGCGAGCTCGGCCTCAAGGGCCTGGTCGTCATCGGGGGCGACGGCACGCTCACGATTGCCGAGCGGTTTCATCGGCTCGGCATGCCGATTGTCGGCGTGCCGAAGACGATCGACAACGACATCGTCGGCACGAACAGCTGCTTCGGGTTCGATACGGCGGTCGCGTTCGCCACCGAGGCGATCGACCGCCTGCATACGACCGCCCAGTCGCACCGCCGCGTGATGGTCGTCGAGGTGATGGGCCGCTATGCGGGCTGGATCGCCCTCTATGCCGGCCTGGCTGGGGGGGCGGACGCCATCCTCATTCCCGAGATTCCGTACGATCTGGAGCGCGTGGCGGCCAGCGTCCTGGAGCGTGAGGGATTCGGCGCACGGTTCAGCATCGTCGTGGTCGCGGAGGGTGCGGCGCCGATCGGTGGCACGGTGTCGGTGGTCGAACAGGCCCAGGCCGGCCGTCTGGAACGACTGGGTGGCGTGGGGAGTCAGGTGGCGGAGCAGCTCGAGGGCCTGACCGGCAAGGAGAGCCGGAGCGTCGTGCTCGGACATCTCCAGCGCGGCGGTACGCCGACCGCGTTCGACCGGGTTCTGGCGACGCGGTTCGGCGGGAAGGCGATGGAACTGGTCAACCATGGCATCTTTGGCATGATGGTGGCCAACCGGCCGCCCGAACTGGTCGCGGTGCCGTTGGCGGAGATGGTGGGGAAGACCAAGAAGGTCCCGCTCGACCTCGACCTGGTCAACACCGCGCGGGCGATCGGGATCAGCTTCGGGGACTGACCGACCGGTCAGGCCGGGTCGAGGACGTCCAGGTACTTCAGGGCACCGCCCGTGTTGAACAGGACGACCGTATCGTCCGGCTTCACCAGGCCGTCGGCGATGAGCGCGTGCAGCGCGCCCAGAGCCGCGCCGCCCTCGGGCGCGGCGCTGATTCCTTCGTGGCGGCCCAGGTCCCGCATGTAGCGTACCATGTCGGCGTCGTCGACGGCGATCGCTCGACCGCCGCTCTCGCGCAAGGCCCGGAGGATTAGGAAGTCGCCGATTGCCTTCGGCACGCGCAGCCCATCGGCCACGGTATGGGCGTCGGCCCACGGCTCGGCTCGGTCCAATCCCTGCTCGAAGGCTCTGACGATCGGGGCGCAGCCGGTCGCCTGGGCCGTCACCATCCGCGGCCGGCGGCCTTCGGACATCCAGCCGATGGCTTCGAGTTCGGCCATCGCCTTCCACATGCCGACCATGCCGGTGCCGCCGCCGGTCGGATAGATGATCCAGTCGGGCCACTGCCAGTCGAACTGCTCGGCCAGCTCGTAGGCCATCGTCTTCTTGCCCTCGATCCGGTAGGGCTCCTTCAGGGTCGAGACGTCGTACCAGCCCAGCGGGCCGCCACGTTCCGCCGCCACGCGGCCGGCATCGGTGATCAGGCCATCGACCAGCGTGACCTCCGCGCCGTACAGCTCGCATTCGCGGATGAATGGCTGCTTGACGTCCTTCGGCATGAACACCTTGGCCGGAATGCCGGCCTGGGCGGCGTAGGCCGACATCGCGTTGGCGGCGTTTCCCGCCGACGGGACCGACAGCGTCTTCGCCTTGAGCGCGTGCGCCCGGGTCACCGCCGCCGAGAGGCCCCGGGCCTTGAACGAATTGGTCGGATTGAGTGACTCATCCTTGATGTAGAGCGACGACAGCCCGAGGCTGCGGCCGAGGGTGGTGGTATGGAGGAGGGGCGTGAAGCCCTCGCCGAGGGTGACCGGCCCGACCTGGTCCTCATCCAGGAGCGGCATCATCTCGGCGTAGCGCCACATCGTGGGCGCTCGGTCGACGAGCGACGACTTGTCCCAGGCCGCGGCGACGCGGTCGACGTCGTAGCGCACGAGCAGCGGCAGTCCGCAGCTGCAGAGATGGTGCCGTTCGCGCGGATCGAACGGGCCCGCGCCGCAGCCGGCGGAACACTCGAGATGCGAAACGTAGGCCATGGCGAAGGGAGGGGAGGGCGGCGTGGCGGCGACAGGCCGCTACCTGTTCAGGAGCTCGTCGTCCTTGTGCTTCTGGAGCTCGTCGAGCATCTTCACGTGGTCGTCGGTGAGTTTCTGGGTGCGGTCGAGCGCATGGCGTTCCTCGTCTTCGGAGATCGCCTTGTCCTTGAGCAGCTTCTTCAGCCTGTCGTTCGCATCGCGCCTGGCCTGGCGAACGCCGTTGCGGCTTTCTTCCGCGAGCTTGTGAACGAGCCGCGAGAGTTCCTTGCGCCGCTCGTCGGTCAGCGCCGGGAGCGGGATCCGGATCACCTTCCCGTCGTTGCTCGGATTCAGGCCGAGATTGGCCGCCTGGATCGCCTTCTCGATCGCGCCCATGAGGCCGGGATCGAACGGTTGCGCGGCGATGAGCGTCGGCTCGGGCACGGACAGGCTCGCGACCTGGTTGAGCGGCACCGAACTGCCGTAGGCGTCGACGTGGACGCCGTCGAGGAGCGCCACCGAGGCGCGTCCGGTCCGCACGCCCGCCAGTTCCTTCTTGGCATGCGCGATCGCCTCGTTCATCCGCTTGTCGATTGCGGCGTAGAGTCCCTTCAGATCGCTGGCGTCCATACCCCGCCCCTCCGCGGTTAAAACTCAGGCCTTAACGAGCGAGCCGACGGCTTCGCCGAGGACGGCGCGTCGCAGGTTGCCGGGTCGCTGCAGGTTGAAGACGACGATCGGGAGTTGGTTGTCCATGCAGAGCGAGATCGCCGTAGCGTCCATGACTTTCAGGCCCTGTTCGAGCACCTGCAGGTACGAAATCGAGTCGAAGCGGGTCGCGTCGGGGTCCTTCAGGGGATCGGCCGTGTAGATGCCGTCGACCTTGGTGCCCTTCAGGATGACATCGGCCCGGATCTCCATGGCGCGCAGCGCCGCGGCGGTATCGGTCGTGAAGTACGGGTTGCCCGTGCCGGCAGCGAAGACGACGACGCGGCCCTTCTCCAGGTGGCGTACGGCGCGGCGCCGAATGAACGGCTCGGCCACGGCCCGCATCTCCACGGCGGTCACGACGCGGGTGTTCGTGTCGATTTGCTCGAGCGCGTCCTGCAGCGCCAGGGCGTTGATGACCGTGGCCAGCATGCCCATGTAGTCGGCCGTGGCGCGATCCATGCCGCGCGCGCTTGCGGCGATCCCGCGGAAGATGTTGCCCCCGCCGATCACGATGGCAATCTCCACGCCCATCTGGTGGATTTCGGCGATCTCCTCGGCGATCTGCATCGTCACGCCCGGATCGATGCCGAACGATTCCGGGCCGAGGAGTGCCTCGCCCGAGACCTTCAGGAGTACGCGCTGGTATGCGGGGGCGGTCATGACCGACCGATTATAGCTCAGCGTTCGCGCTGGGGCGGCGTGGCGCGAAGGCGCGACGCGGTCCGTGCGCCGAGGGCGGCTAGGCTTCTCCCAGCTTGAACCGGGCGAAGCGCGAGATCGTGACGTTCTCGCCCATTTTCGCGATCGCCGCGGCCACGAGCTGGCTGACCGGCGTCTTGGGGTCGCGGATCGAGGGCTGGTCCAGGAGCACGGTCTCCTTGAAGTAGCTTTCGATCTTGCCTTCGATGATCTTGTCGATCACGTGGGCCGGTTTCTTCTGCTCCTCGAGCTGCGCGCGAAAGATGCCCTTCTCGTGCTCGAGCGTTTCGGCCGGCACCTCGTCGCGCTGCACGTAGGTCGGATTGGCCGCCGCCACATGCATCGCCAGTTCCTTGACCAGTTGCTGGAAGTCATCGGTGCGAGCGACGAAGTCGGTCTCGCAGTTCACTTCGATGAGCACGCCCACCCTGCCGCCGGTGTGGATGTAGCTGCCGACCAGTCCCTGATCCGTCGAGCGACCGGCCCGCTTGGCGGCCTTGGCGACCCCGCGCGTGCGCAGGATCGTCATCGCCTCGTCGGTATCGCCGTTGGCCTCGGCGAGGGCGGACTTGCATTCCATGAAGCCTGCGCCGGTCTTGTCTCGCAGGGCCTTGACGTCGGTAGCCGAGATGCTCATCGAATCTCTCCAGGGGTGCCGCCCGCCAGGCGGGCGTCGTACAAGAAAAACGCCGGCGAACGGTCGAGCCGGCGCAAACGAGTTCGGGGCGCGTGTTCCTAGACGGAAGCCGGTGTCGTGGCGGGCGCGGGGCTGGCGGCCGGAGCCGGCGCTCTCGCTGCCGCAGCGTCCAGCTCGGCCTTGGCGCGCTCTGCCTGGGCCGACTCGCGCTGCGTCCGGCCCGAAATGACCGCATCGGCCGTCTTGGCCAGGAACAGCCGGATCGCCCGGAGCGCGTCGTCGTTGCCCGGGATGACGTAGTCCACGTCGTCCGGGTCGCAGTTCGTGTCGACGATGCCGATCACCGGAATCTTCAGCTTGCGTGCCTCATCGACCGCGATCTTTTCCTTGCGCGTATCGACGACGAACACCGCGTCCGGCAACCGCGACATCTTGCGGATGCCATCGAGATTCTTGTGAAGCTTCCGCTTCTCCTTCTCGAACCGCGCGATTTCCTTCTTCGACAGCGTCTCGTAGCGGCCGTCCTCGACCATGGCCTCGAGATCGCGTAGACGAGCGATGCTGCGCTGAATCGTCGTGAAGTTCGTGAGCAGGCCGCCCAGCCATCGCTGGTTGACGAAGAACATGCCGCAGCGCTTCGCCTCTTCGATGACCGCATCCTGCGCCTGGCGCTTCGTGCCGACGAACAGGATGGTGCGACCTTCCGACGCCAGAGACGACGCGAACTGCTGCGCTTCGCCGAAGAGCTTGGCCGTCTTGCTCAGATCGATGATGTAGATGCCGTTGCGCTCGCCGAAGATGTACTCCTTCATCTTCGGATTCCAGCGCCTCGTCTGGTGGCCGAAGTGCACTCCGGCTTCGAGTAGTTCCTTCAACGCGATCGCGCTCAAGCGTTCTCTCCTGCGCCGAGTGGCATCTGTTTCGGGGGCATCGGGGGCCTGGGGACTACCGTTTGCTGAACTGGAAGCGCTTGCGCGCGCCGGCCATGCCGTACTTCTTGCGTTCCTTGATCCGCGCGTCGCGCTTCAGCAGGCCCGCCTTCTTGAGATCGGGGCGCAGTTCCCCGTCGGACCTGACCAGGGCGCGCGCGATCCCGAGTCGAATCGCGCCGGCCTGACCCGAGATGCCGCCGCCGGTCGCCGTCGCCAGCACGTCGTACTTCGCCAGCGTCTCGGTCAACTCCAGCGGGAGCCGGATCTGCATCTGGAGCACTTCGGTCGGAAAGCTCTCGGCGAGCGGTCGCTTGTTGACCTGGATGTTGCCAGTGCCGGGGCGGAGGAAGATGCGGGCGATGGATTTCTTGCGGCGTCCGGTGCCGTAGAATTCGGTGTCTGCCAAGTTACGCGACCTCGAGCGTGGTGGGTTTCTGGGCGGCGTGGGGGTGCTCGGGGCCGGGGTAGACCTTCAGCTTGCGGTACATCGCATCGCCCAGTTTGGTCTTGGGCAGCATGCCCCGAACGGCCTCCTCAACAATGCGGATCGGCTGGCGCTGGCGGACGATCTTCGCGCGCTCTTCCCTCAGTCCGCCCTCATAGCCACTGTGTCGCCGGTAGAGTTTCTGCTCTTCCTTCTGGCCGGTCAGCTTGATCGCCGCAGCGTTGACGATGACGACGTGGTCACCCGTGTCGAGGAACGGGGTGTACTGCGGGCGATGCTTCCCTTGGAGCAGGCGTGCGACGGCCGTGGCGATCCGGCCGAGGACCTTGCCCTCGACGTCGATCACGTGCCACTTGCGCTCAATCGTCGTCGGCGTCGCAACGAACGTTCTCGTCAACTCCCTCTCGGCTCCCTCTCGGCGCTCTTCCCGTCGCCGCAAACCCAAATCATACGGGCGATTAGCGGCGCTGTCAAGGAATCGACCCTGAATCCGCGGCCTCTCGGGGGGCTTCGGGGCGCTCGGGCTTGGCTCCGAGTCTGACGCTTCGCCCACGGCGTGCGCGGCGCTGCCGGGTGCCCGAACTGCATGCGGTTGCCGGGAACGGTAGCGGATCTGGGCCGACCCCCACCGCGCCCTAGTCGGTCCACGCCCAGCCGCCGATACGCCAATTGCGCACTGTTGCTGTGCGTGCGGGGAGACCCGCGTGACGCCGTTGCCGGTCTACGGAGCCAAACGACTATAACAGAAGGGGTTAGCGGTCCTCGTGGCACTGAAGGACATGTTCGGTAGAGCGAAGTCCAGCATCGGCCTGGACGTCGGCTCGAGCGCCGTCAAGGCGGTCGAGGTGACGTCCTCCCGCAGCAGCCGCCAGGTGACCTGGGTGGGCAGCGAGCCCGTGCCGCCCGATGCCATCGTCGACGGCGCAATCCTCGATGGCGCGTCGGTCGCCGACGCCATCAGCCGGCTGTTCGAGGCGGGTCGCGTGAAGACGAAGGACGTCATCGCCTCGCTGTCGGGTAGCGCCGTCATCGTCAAGAAGATCACGCTTCCGCTCATGACCGACAGCGAGCTGGGCGAGTCGATCCACTGGGAAGCCGAGCAGTACATCCCGTTCGACATCCAGGACGTGACCCTCGACTATCAGGTCGTCGAGGGCGATTCCGAGGGCGCGGCCCGGGGGACGATGGATGTGCTCCTGGTCGCCGCCAAGAAGGAAAAGATCGCGGACTACAGCGGCGTCATCGCGCAGGCCGGACGCAACCCGGTTGTGGTCGACGTCGATGCGTTCGCGCTCCAGAACGCCTACGAGGTGAACTACGGCATCGAGCCCGGGTTGGTCGTGGTCCTGATGAACGCCGGCGCCAGCGCCATCAACGTGAACATCCTGAACGGCGAGCAGTCGGTGTTCACGCGCGACATTTCGATCGGCGGCAACGACTACACCGAAGCGTTGCAAAAGGAGCTCAGCCTGCCGTTCGAGAACGCGGACATGCTGAAGTGCGGCGTGCCGATTGAGGGGCTGACCTTCGACGAGGCGATTCCCGCGCTGGCGGCCGTGACCGACAACGTGATGCTCGAGGTGCAGAAGACCTTCGACTTCTTCAAGGCCACGGCGGCCTCCGACCAAATCGACCAGATCGTCCTCAGCGGGGGCACGGCGCAGATTGACGGCCTGGCCGACACGATGGCCGATCGCTTCGGGACGCAGGTGGAGATGTTCGACCCGTTCCGGCAGTTGCAGCTCGACAACAAGAAGACGGGCGACGTCGCGGACCTCGCCTCCACAGCCGCCGTCGCGGTGGGGCTGGCCTTGCGTCAGGCGGGCGACCGATGATTCGCATCAACCTGCTGACCGTCGAGCGATCGCGCACCAGGCGCCGGATCGGGTTCGAACCGGCGCAGAAAGCCGCAGCGGCGTGCAGCGTGGTGCTGCTGGCGACCGCGCTCGGCATCGGCTGGTGGTTCTGGACGATGCGCCAGGAGCGGGCTGCCCTCGTGCAGGAAATCGCGCTCGCGCAGACCGAGACGGACCGATTAAGCGGCGTGCTCGATCAGGTGCGGGATTTCGAGACGCGCCGGGAGCAGTTGCAGCAGCGGGTCGCGTTGGTCGAGCAGCTCCGGCAGGGCCAGGGGCAGCCGGTGCGGATGCTGGATGAAGTCAGCCGGGCCATCCCCGAGGGGCTCTGGCTGGTCGAGATGATCCAGGACGCGACCGGGTTGACGATCCAGGGACGCACCACGACGCTCACGGCGCTGTCCGATCTCATCGGCAACCTCGAGCGCTCGGGCTTCTTCCAGTTGCCTGTGGAGATGCTCGACAGCCAGGTAGAGGAGTTGACCCAGGGCGAGGTCGTGAACTTTTCGATACGGGTGCAGTTTCTCCCGCCGGCCGCCCCGGTGCCGGCCACGCCGCCGGCGACTCAATGAGCGGCCGGGCGCATCGCGGGGATGCACTAAAGGCCTCGGCAACGGAGACCGACAGAGTCGAACGCGAGTCATGGAACTGTCGCTGAACAAACTACCGTGGTACGCCCAAGTCGGGGCCTTTGTCGCGATCTCGCTGGTGGGTCTGGCGGCGTTCTATTTCTACTATGCCGGGCCGCAGCAAGAGGCGATGGCGACGCAACGTACGGACCTCGACCGGATGCGCGGCGACATCAATCGCGGCCTGGCGATTGCCCGGCAGTTGCCCGAGTTCGAGGCGCAGGTGACCGACCTCGAGGGCCGGCTCGACAGCCTCCGGGCCGTCCTGCCGGAGCAGCAGGATGTCGGCGACTTCCTGCGACGCGTCCAGACCCTGGCCACCCAGTCGGACCTCACCATCCGGGCCTTCACGCCGCAGCCGATCGTCACGCAGGCGATGCACATCGAATGGCCGATCTCGCTGCAGCTGGGCGGGACGTACCACAACCTCGGCGAGTTCTTCGACCGGATAAGCAAGTTCTCTCGGATCATCAACGTGAGCAACGTCAACATCCGCGCCAATGAAGAGGGTGGCGCGGGCAACACGATCGCCGCGGAGTGCACGGCGACGACCTTCGCCCTTCTTGAAACGCCGGCCGGGGCGGCGCCCGGAGCGTGAGATGGCGGTGACGAGACGAAGGCTCGGCGTCGGGCTCTGGCCGGCAGTTGGGCTGCTGGCCGGCATGGTGCTGGTGAGCGCGGCTCCGGTCGCGGCGCAACCGGTGCCGCCAGTGCCGGAGGTCCCACCGGAGCTTGCCGAGGCGATGGAGGACGCTCGAGCCGAGGCCGATGAGTCCGGCGGGCCGCCCCCCGATGCGCCGGCCGCAGCGCAGACGGCCCCGGAGGCCTATCCGGCGACGCAGGCCGGGACCGAGGTGGAGACGGGCGCGGAACTGGCTGGCGAAGCCTACTCGTACGACGCCGCGGGCCGGCGCGACCCGTTCGTGAGCCTGATGGCGCGAGGGGTCGAGGCGTTGCCGACTGGCGACCGGCCGGAGGGCCTTGGGGGGCTGACGATCAACGAGGTCGCGCTGCGCGGCATCGTGCGCAGTCGCGGCTCCTTCGTGGCGATCGTGCAGTCACCCAACGATAGAACGTACATGGTGCGCGAGGGCGACCGGGTGTTCGACGGCACGATCCGGACGATCACCGAGGACGCCATCATCTTCATGCAGGTCGTCAACGATCCGCTGTCGCTCGTGACCGAACGCGAGGTGCGCAAGCCGCTGCGGACTCCGGAGGACGGACGGTGACTCGTGTCTGGAGGACGGTCGTCGTGAGCGCCATCGTCGGCGCCATCGCCGCGGGCGGCGTGTCGGTCGGAACCAATGCCCCCGTACGCATCGAGGAGATCCGCTCTGCCGTGACCAATGGGCGGACGGCGGTGGTCATCGCCGCCTCCGAACCCGTCGCCTACATCACGAGCCGGCCCGATCCGTTCACCGTTCTGGTCGACCTGCGCAATGCGTCGGCCGACGGCCTGCGGAACGAGTTGCAGGCCGGTGGTCCGAGCCCAGTCGCCGGTGTCGAGGTGGAGACCGCGTCCGCCCCCGACGGTAGCGGCTTGGTTCGCATCAAGGTTTCCCTGCTGGCGCCGGTCGCCCACCATGTCGAGAGCGCGCGAGGCGTGATCTGGATCGAACTCGACCGCGAGCGCCCGGCGGCGGCATCGGCGGCGTCCGCCGTGTCCGCGACGTCCGCAACGCCGGCTCCATCGACCGTGCCGACGGCGCCACCGATTACGACGGTCCCGCGGCCCGACGACGCGGCGAAGCCGCCGACCAGCGTGCCGCCGGCCACGACGATCCGGGCGATCCGCACATCCGCGGGTTCCGATGAGGTGCGTGTGACGATCAGCGCCAACGGCGCGCTGAGCCCGGGTCGGATCGCCGAAGCCGCCGACCCGCCGCCCCGCCTCGTCCTCGACTTCCCCGAACTGCGCGCGAACGTGCCGGCGCTGACGACCGTCAACCTCGGTCCGCTCCGCCAGATCCGCGTCGCACCGCACAGCCACGAACCGCTCGTGACTCGGATCGTCTTCGACCTGCGCCGCCCGACCCGCTACCGCGTCGAGCAGGCGACGGGCGAATCTCGAGATCTCACGATCGTCTTCCCGATCGAGACGGCCGTTGCGCGGATCGCCGACCCGATTCTGGACGTCTTCCCCGTCGAACCGGCTCAGCCGGAAGAGATTCCTGAAGAGACCCCTGAAGACACTTCGGTACCGCCGGCGGCCACCGAACCGGATGCACCGGAGGTTCAGGAGATTCGGGAGCCCGTTCTCGTCGCCGCCCCGACCCCTGCCTCGCTCGACCCGGTCGTCGCGCGGGCGCTCGCGTCGTCCGCGGCCGTCGCACAGGCCGGGCCCCTCGCGGGTCTGCCGACCGCCGATACCGGGCAGACGGTTGACGTCGCGCCTCAGGTCGAGGTGCCCGTCGAGGCGATCGATCTGTCGCCGCTCTCACTCTTCGACCTGCCGATCACCGTGGTCGAGCAGGTGCCAGTGGCGCCGCGGCTGCCACCGGCGACGCCGGCACCCGTGCCGTCCCCCATCCCGCAGGTCGCCGCTCCCCAGGTCATCGGCGGGCTGGGCTCGGGTCAGGTGACGGAGTTCACGGGCGACCCGGTCTCCCTCGACTTCCAGAACGCCGACCTGCGCGCGGTGCTCCGGGCGTTTGCCGGGATCAGCAGCCTGAACATCGTGATCGACCCGAACGTGCAGGGCAGCGTCGATGTGGCGCTGCGCGACGTGCCGTGGGACCAGGCATTCGACATCATCCTGCGCGCCAACGCCCTCGGCTACACCGTCGACGGCACCATCGTGCGCATCGCGCCGCTGACGGTGCTGTTCGACGAGGAGGCCCAGCGCCGAGCGCTCGCCGATGAGCTGGCGCTCTCGGGTGAACTCGTCGTCGTGCCGCGCATCCTGAGCTACGCGCGCGCGGCCGACCTGGCGGAGCTCATCACCACGTCGGTGCTGTCGCAGCGCGGCCAGGTCCAGATCGACGAGCGGACGAACACGCTGATCATCACCGACCTGGCGGCAAACGTCGGCAACGCCGCCGACCTCATCAACACCCTCGACCGGGCCGAGCCGCAGGTCGAGATCGAAGCCCGGATTGTCCAGACGACCAGCGACTTTGCCAAGGAGCTCGGCGTGCAGTGGGGCCTGAACGGCCGGCTGGCGCCGGAACTGGGCAACACGACGGGGCTGAGTTTCCCGAACCGCGCCGGCCTGACCGGCCGGACCGGCGGCACGCAGGGCCCGGTGGGCTTCGACGCGCGGGCGATCGACACCGAGAACAGCGGCACCGCCGTCAACCTGCCGGTGAACGCGCCCACCGGCGCCGTCGGCCTCACGCTCGGTGCGATCAACGGCGCGTTCAACCTCGACGTCGCGCTGTCGGCGCTGGAGTCGAGCGGCAACGGCCGGATCCTGTCGACGCCGCGCGTGACGACGCAGAACAACGTTCAGGCCGAGGTGAAGCAGGGCATCCAGATTCCGATCCAGACGGTGGCCAACAACACCGTAACCGTGTCGTTCAAGGATGCCGCCCTGAGCCTCCGTGTGACACCGCAGATCACCCAAGCCGACACGGTGATCATGCAGATCATCCTCGAAAACGCGTCACCCGATTTCTCACGGTCGATCAACGGCATTCCGCCGATCGACACGCAGTTCGCCACGACTCAGGTGCAGGTCGACAATGGCGACACGACGGTCATCGGCGGCATCTTCCTGGCGACCGAACTGGAATCTAGCGACCGCGTGCCGTATCTGAGCCGGATTCCGCTGCTAGGCTGGCTCTTCCGGCGTGAACTGAACCAGACGGAAAACCGGGAGCTGCTCATCTTCATCACGCCGCGGATCATCAGATGAGTGTGATGCAGTCAGCTGACGAGTGTGAACGATGACTCGACGTGAGCCGAGTCGGCGACGTTCGGTACCGTTGGTGGGGGGACCTACGTCGTGACCTTGACTGTCACTGACAGCGAGGGCCGGACCGGCACGACGAGCGAAGAGGTGACGGTCGAACCGTAAGGGATTGAACGATGGCGGATCCGACCCTCCTCGACGAGTTCGAGCGCCGGGTGAAGGCGGACCCGGCCTCGGTCACCTTCGCCAATCTCGGCGAACAGTACCGGCGCGCCGGCCGCTTCGATGACGCGATAGCGGTCTGCCGCGCCGGCCTCGAACACCATCCCGGCTACACCTCGGCCCGTGTCACCCTGGGCCGGGCGCTGGCCGGCGTCGAGGACTTCGACGGCGCGCGGGATGAGCTGAAAGCCGTCCTCTCGGACACTCCGGACAATCTCGCGGCGCTGCAAGGTCTGGCTGATCTGGACGACCTCGAAGCCGAGGTCCGCTCGGCGCGAGCGGTGGCCGACGAGTTCAGCATCGACCTTGCTTCGGGGGAGATCCCGCCGAGCCCGGCATCGTTCGAGAACGACACCGGTTCCCGCGGAGGGCCCGGCACCGCCACCCTCGCACCGCTCGAGCGGTTCCTCTCGGCCGTGCGGCGTCGCCGGACGAAAGCCCGGAGACGCTAGTGGCGGCGCAGGGCGGGGCGTGCCACCTCGGCCGTCGCCTCGGAGCGGTCAGGGACCGATTCGTCGCGGAGGGTCTGGACGGCCTACTGATCACCCATGTCCCGAACGTCCGCTATCTCACGAACTTCACCGGCAGCGCCGCCGCGCTCCTGGTCGGGACGTCGAGCTGCCGCCTCGTCACCGACGGCCGCTACCTGACGGCGATTCGCACGCTGCTGGCGTCTCCCAACGGCCCGCCCGACACCGACATCGTCCCGGTCGAGCGCGCCTACGAGACGACCGTCAGCGACCTGCTGGCCGGCATCGGGTGGCGTCGCATCGGCTTCGAGGCGGCGCACACGAGCGTGAAGACGCACCGGCAGTGGACCGACGGCCTACGACGCGCGAGCCCGAGCGCCGGGCGGTTTCCCGAGCTGGTACCGACCGAGCGGACCGTGGAGCAGGTCCGCGCGGTCAAGGACCCAGGCGAACTGGCGACGCTGCGCCGCGGCGGCCAGATGCTCTCGACGGTCGCCGCGGAAGTCCAGCGGACGCTCGCGCCTGGGCAGAGTGAACTCGAGGTCGCCGCGACGGTGGACCATACGCTGCGGAGCGGCGGCTTCCAACGATCGGCGTTTGATACGATCGTCGCGTCGGGACCGAACAGCGCGCTCCCGCACGCCCAGCCCGGCACGCGGCGGCTGGCCGTCAACGACATCGTCCTGCTGGACTTCGGCGGGGTGCACGACGGATACTGCGTTGACGTCAGCCGGGTAGCCTCGATCGGCCCGCCGGGCGAGGACGCCAAGCGGCTGCACGCGGCGGTGGCCGAGGCCCAGACCGCCGCGATCGAGGCGGTCCGGCCGGGCGCCTGGGCGAGCGACGTCGACGGCGCGGCACGCCGCGTCCTCGAGGAGCGCGGCCTCGGTGAGGCGTTCAGTCATGGCACGGGGCATGGCCTCGGCCTGGAGATTCACGAGGAACCGCGAGTCGGGCGCCGCGACGCCGACCGCGATCGGGCCGTCGCTGCGGGTGCGGACGGTCCCCTGGCGCCGGGTATGGTCTTCACGATCGAACCCGGGGCCTACGAGCCTGGCGTCGGCGGTGTCAGACTCGAAGACGACGTGGTCGTGACCGACGACGGCTGCGAGATGCTCACTGACGTCGGCCGGGATCTCTGGGTGGTGTCGTGAGCCCCGGTCGGCGACGTAGCCCCGCGGGGAAGCCGGCGGAGCAGTCCGACGAACGAGCGATGATGAACCTCGACGAAATCAAGCGGATCCTCGAGATGGCTCGGGAGCACAGCCTCTCGGAGCTCGAGATCGAGCAGCAGGGTATCCGGCTCCGGATCAAGCGCGACGGCGGGCGCGGTTCGGCCAGCGTGATCGCGGCGGCGGCCGAGCCGACCGAGGTGCAGCCCGACACCGATGCGGAGGATGTGATCGAAGTCGCCGTCGTCAAGTCGCCGATCGTCGGCACGTTCTATCGCTCGCCCGATCCGAACGCCCGTCCGTTCGTCGAGAGCGGCGACACCGTCAGGCGCGGCCAGGTGCTCTGCATCATCGAAGCGATGAAGCTGATGAACGAGATCGATTCCGAGGTCGACGGCGAGATCGTCGAGGTGTTCGTGGAGAACGGCCAGCCGGTGCAGTACGGCGACCAGCTCTTCGCGATCCGGCCGCGACAGGCGGGCTAGACGTCGAGACCGATGTTCAAGAAGATCCTGATCGCCAACCGTGGCGAGATCGCGCTGCGGGTCATTCAGGCCTGCCGGGAGCTCGGTATCAGCACCGTGGCGGTGTACTCCGATGCCGACGAGCACGCGCTGCATGTCAGCTTCGCCGACGCGGCGGTCTGCATCGGCCCGGAGCGCAGCGCCGACAGCTATCTGAACGTGCCGGCGGTGATCAGTGCGGCGGAGATCACCGGCGCCGACGCGGTGCATCCCGGCTACGGCTTCCTGTCCGAGAGCGCCTACTTCGCCGAGGTCTGCGAAGCCTGCCAGATTAAGTTCATCGGGCCCGACCCGACGGTGATCCGGCTGATGGGCGACAAAGCCCGGGCGCGCCGGGCGATGAAGCGGGCCGGTGTGCCCGTGCTGCCCGGCAGCGAGGGCCCCGTCGACGATCTCGAGACGGCGGAGGCGCTGGCGAAGGAACTCGGGTTTCCGATCATCATCAAGGCGACCGCCGGTGGCGGCGGGCGCGGCCTGCGGGTGGTGCGCTCGGCGCACGAGCTCGAAGGCGCGTTCCAGACCGCCCAGCACGAAGCCGAGGCGGCGTTCGGCATTCGCGACGTCTACATCGAGAAGTTCGTCGAGGCGCCGCGCCACATCGAGGTGCAGGTGCTGGCCGACGAGCACGGCGCCGTGGTGCATCTGGGCGAACGCGAGTGCTCCATCCAGCGTCGCCACCAGAAGCTCCTGGAAGAGGCACCCTCGGTCGCCCTGACCGACCGGATGCGCAAGAAGCTGGGGAACACCGTGGTGGATGCCGCGAAGGCGGTGGAGTACCACAACGCCGGTACGTTCGAGTTCCTCATGGACGGCGAGAAGAACTTCTACTTCATGGAAGCCAACACGCGGCTTCAGGTCGAGCATCCGGTGACGGAGATGATCACCGGGATCGATATCGTCAAGGCGCAGATCAACATCGCGGCGGGTGAGCGGCTCGGGTTCAAGCAGAGCAACGTCAAGCTGCGCGGCCACGCGATCGAGTGCCGCGTCAACGCGGAGGACCCTGACACGTTCGTGCCGTCGCCGGGCGTCATCGAGACCTTCAGCGTCCTGGGTGGGCCGGGTGTCCGGCTGGATACCTACGCGCACGCCGGCTGCACGGTGTCGCCGTTCTACGACTCGATGGTGGCCAAGGTGATCGCCCACGGCCGCGACCGCGCCGAGGCGATCGCGCGGCTGCGCCGGACGCTCGACATGTCTGTCATCGAGGGGATCAAGACGACGATCCCGCTGCATCGGGTCCTGCTGGCCGACCCGGCGTTCGTCGCCGGCGAGTTCGACACCACCTTCATGGAGTACTTCCAGGCCGAGCGCGAGCGGAAGCGCTTGGCGAAGGCCGTCTAGCGCCGCGCTCCGCCACTGGGCGCGCGCGTTGCGCGCAGTTCCGCATGTCCTCCCGCCCCACGCCGGTGACCCCGCTACCGCGGCTCTACGCCATCGTCGACGCCGAACTGTCGGCGGCCGAGGGCTGGAACGTCCCCGAGGTGGCGGAGGCGATGATGCGGGGCGGGGCTGGGCTGATACAGCTGCGAGCGAAGTCGGCGCCGAGCGCCGCAGTGCTGGCGTGGGCCGAGGTGGTGGTGGCGCTCGGAAGGCGGTACGGTGCGACGGTCGTGGTGAACGACCGGGCGGATCTGGCGCGGCTGTCGGGCGCTGGCGGCGTGCACGTCGGGCAGGACGACCTGCCGGCGTCGGCGGCGCGGCAGATCGTCGGGTCCGAGGCTCTGGTGGGGCTCTCGACGCACACCCTGACGCAGTTCGAGGCGGCGCTCGGCGAGCCGATTTCCTATGCGGCCGTCGGGCCGGTCTACGGGACCGCCACGAAGGCCGAGGCCGATGCCGTGGTCGGCTTGGCACTGGTCGAACAGGCGGCCGAGTTGGCGAGCGGGATGCCGGGCATCGCGCTCGTCGCGATCGGCGGCATTACCCTCGAGCGTGCCTCCGGGGTCATCGGGGCGGGAGCCACCTCGGTCGCGGTGATCTCCGACCTGCTCGTGGGCGGCGACCCGGAGCGCCGGACCGCCGAGTTCCTGGAAGCACTTGAGAATGCATAGGGCAGGGCGACGCCCACGTTGGCCTTCGCTTCGCTCGGCCAGGCGGCCCTGAAGGACCGCCCTACGCATCCTGCCAGGCGCGCGCGGCCTCCAGCTAGTCTCGGTGGCGCGGGGCTCCAGCTAGTCTCGGTGGCGCGGGGCTTCCGTCGCTCCCCCGGTGGCGCGGGGCTTCAGCCCCGCAAGTGAGCAATCCGCCAGGATTGCCCACTCCTCTCAACCCTGCGCCTAGGCGTTCGCCCCGCCCTGGAAGTACTCCGTCGTCAGCTTCTTCACCGTCCCGACCAGGAACACTAGGCCGATCAGATTCGGAAACGCCATGAACCCGTTCAGCAGGGTGCCGATCGCCCAGACCACCGGTACGGAGATGACGGCGCCGACCATGACGAGCGCGGTGAACAGCATCCGATACGGCATGATCATCTTCGAGCCGAACATGAACTCGAAGCACTTCTCGCCATAGTAGTACCAGCCGATCAGCGTCGAGAAGCCGAACAGGAACGAGCACAGCGCCACGATCAGCGAGGCGAACGGGATGTTGGTGCTGAGCGCGGCGGCCGTCAGGTCGCCGCTCGACGCCTGATACGCCGGGTCGGTCCAGAGGCCCGACGAGAGGATGATGAACGCGGTCATCGAGCAGACGAGGATCGTATCGACGAAGACCTCGAACAGCCCGACGACGCCCTGCTCGGCCGGGTGGTTCACCTTGGCGATGCCGTGGGCGATCGGTGCGCTGCCGAGGCCGGCTTCGTTCGAGAGGACGCCCCGGCTGATGCCCGCGGCGACGGCCTGGGCGACCGACGCGCCGATGAAGCCGCCCGCCGCCGCCGATGGTGAGAAGGCCCGGGAAAGGATCAGACCGAACACGGCCGGGAGCTGGGTCAGGTTCATCAGGATGTAGATCGTGGCCGTCGCGACGTAGAGGACGATCATCGACGGCACGAGCGTCTCGGCCACGGCGGCGATCCGCTGGATGCCGCCGAGCAGGACGAGGCCGACGCACACGGTGATCAGCAGCCCCGGGACCCACAGCGCGACCTCGAGGCCGAAGATCGTGCTGGCCGCCTCCACGAACGTGCGGGCGACGGTGTTCGATTGGGCCATGTTGCCGGTGCCCACGAGCGCCGTCACCGCGCCGAAGAAGGCGAACGCATAGGCCAGCGGCTTGGCCAACGTCTGATTCTTGATGCCGCCGGTGATGTAGTACATCGGCCCCGCCGCCAGTTCGCCGTTCTCACGCGTGACGCGATAGTGAACGCCGAGGATCGCCTCGGCGTACTTGGTCGCCATGCCGACGGCGGCGCAGACCCACATCCAGAAGATGGCGCCCGGCCCACCGATGAGGATGGCCGTGGCGACGCCGCCGATGTTGCCGTTGCCGACCGTCGACGCGAGCGCCGTCGACAGCGCCTGAAACGGTGTAATCGTCCCGTCCGTTCCCCCGCCCTTCTGGAAGGCGCCGGCGAAGACCGTCCGGACGGCGACCGGGAAGCGCCGAATCTGCACCAGGCCGGTCTTGACCGAGATGAGCGCCCCGACGAGCAGGAGCACCGCAGGCATCAGCATCGGCTGGTACACGAAGTCGTTGACGGCCAGGATTTGGTTCGTCAGGTCTTCCATCCGGGGCTCCTTGGTCGCGGGCGGTCGGCGCGCGCGGGTCTCAGCCGATCATCGACTGCACGGTGACGAAGAGAATGAGAAAAATGGCGACTGGGCAGGCGTAGCGAATCAGGTTGCCCCAGAGCCGGCTGTCCGGAAACCACGCCTGCTCGGCCCGAAGTTCCTCGAGCGCGTTGTCGATCCGCCAGACGTAGCCGACGAAGATCGCCGTCAGGAATCCACCGATCGGCAGGGCGAAGTTGTTCCACATCGTGATCATCAGCGTCTGGAAGTCGATGCCGATGACGGGCAGTTGACTGAAGAAGCCGGAGGCGCCGTTGGCCAGCGCCGAGGGGGCGGCGAGACAGAACGTGCCGAGCGTCACGACGACGACCGCCTTTCGACGCGGCCATCCGTGTGCGTCGATGAAGTGGGCGACCGGCACCTCGAGGAGGGAGACCGCCGAGGTCAGCGCGGCCATCGTGAGCAGGATGAAGAATGCCGCGCCGAAGAGGTTGCCGCCGGGCAAGGTCGCGAACAGCCGCGGGAGCACCACGAAGATCAGGCCGGGGCCGCTCGCCGAGGGATCGAATCCCGGGATCGAGAAGCCCGACGGGAAGATGATGAAGCCGGCGAGGAGCGCGATCGCGGTGTCCAGCGCCACGACCATCAACGCCGCCTGGGCGATGCCCTCACGGCGGGTCAGGTAGCTGCCGTAGACCAGCATCGTGCCCATGCCGAGGCTGAGCGAGAAGAAGGCCTGGCCCAGGGCGGCGTTTATGACGCGGATGTCGAAGATCCTGCTGAAGTCCGGCCGGAGGTAGTAGGTGAGTCCCTCGGCGGCGCCGGGCAAGGTCAGTGCGCGCGCGGCGAGGAGCAGCAGTAGGCCGATGAGCAGCGGCATCATCAGCTTCGTCATCCGCTCGATGCCGGACCGGACGCCGCCCAGCAGGACGCTCCCGGTCACGGCCATGATGACGAACGTCAGGAACAGGTTGACCGGCCCGCTGGCCGTGAACTCGGTGAAGAACGCGCCGATCTCCTCGGCGCTGGACCCGGCCGCGCCGGTGCCCGCGAACCAGATGTAGGCGAGTGTCCAGCCGGCGATGACGGCGTAGAACGAGAGGATCCCGACGCCGGCGGCGACGAACATCGCGCCGGCGAGCCACCACTTGGAATTCGGCCGCACCGCGCGAAAGGCACCCACCGGGTCGGTTTGCGTCCGGCGGCCCAGGGCCAGCTCGGCGATCAGGATCGGAAAACAGATGAAGGCGATGCAGGCGAGATAGAGCAGCACGAAGGCCGCGCCGCCCCCCTGACCGACCTGGGTCGGAAACCCCCAGATGTTGCCGAGGCCGACGGCCGACCCCGCGGCGGCCAGGACGAAGCCGAACCTGGATCCCCACATCCCGCGATCACTCATCGCCATCGCCTTTCCGTCCGTCTGATGCTGTGCATTGAAGTATTGAAGAGCGGCGGCATTCTACTGGACTTTACAGGTCATCCCAAGCCGAAACTGTCGCTGCCGGACTGCTAGAATGCCGCAGGATGAGTGCACGGCTTCTCGACGGCAAGCGCACGGCGGCCGAGATCCGATCCGGGCTGTCGCCGCGGATCGCTGCCTGTACAGAGCGGCTGGGCCGGCCTCCCGCGCTGGGGATCCTGCTCGTGGGAGACGACCCGGCCTCCCAGGTCTACGTGGGCACCAAGTCGAAGGTGGGCGACGCCCTGGGCCTGGCGGTCGAGGTCGTCACGCTGCCGTCGACCGCCACGCTCGAGGCAGCCCGCCAGGTCGTGGAGCGGTTCAATGCCAGTGACGACCACGACGGCATCCTGGTTCAAGCCCCGCTCCCGGCCGCGCATGGTCCGGACGCCGAGCGGGCGCTGTTCGATGCGATCGACCCGCTGAAGGATGTCGACGGCTTCCATCCCGCCAATGTCGGTCGCCTCGTCCAGGGGCGTCCGCGGTTCGCACCGTGCACGCCCGCCGGCATCCTCGAGTTGTTCGACCGCAGCGGCATCGAACTGGCCGGGAGCCGCGCGGTCGTGATCGGGCGCAGCCAGATTGTCGGCAAGCCGATGGCGCTGCTGCTGCTGCACCGCCATGCCACCGTGACCGTCTGCCACTCGCGAACACGCGATCTGCCTGCCGTGGCGCGCGAGGCCGACATTCTCGTGGCGGCGATCGGCCGGCCGGCGTTCGTGACGCCGGAGTACGTCAGGCCCGGGGCGACCGTCGTCGATGTCGGGATCAACCGTGTGGCCGACGAGGCGACGATTCGCGACCTGCTGCCCGCCGACTCGCCGCGACTGGCGAGCTTCGCACGCCGAGGCTCGCTGCTCGTCGGCGACGTGCACCCGGCGGTCTCCGACACGGCCGGCGCTCTGACGCCTGTGCCTGGCGGTGTCGGCCCGATGACGGTGGCGATGTTGATGGTGAATACCGTGCGCGCGGCCGAGATCCGGCTGGGCGCGGAGGACTGAATCCAGCCCCCGGCTATCGGCTGCCGAGGCCGATCACGAAGCGGTCGACCTGGGTGTCGGTCTCGTCCAGGGTGCCCGCCGTGGAGATGACGACGTCGGCCTGGGCGGCCTTCTCGGCCGTCGGGAGCTGGGCAGCGATCCGCCGCCGCGCCTCGGCCTCGTCCAGCCCGTTGCGGGCCATGATCCGCTGGACCTGGGTCTCCGGATCGCACTCGGTGACGACGACCAGGTCGAAGTCCCCCGCGTGCCCGGTTTCGTAGAGCAGCGGGATGTCGGCGACCGCGGCGGCATCGGTGTTCGCGGCGGCCAGCCGGTCGAGCCAGGCCGCGATCGTCGCGTAGACGCGCGGGTGGAGGATCTGTTCGAGGTCGCGCCTGGCGTCGGCGTCGGCGAAGACGATGCCGGCGAGCGCCGGGCGATCGAGGGTGCCGTCGGCCGTGCAGACGCCCTCGCCGAAACGATCGCGGATCTCCTGCCACGCCGGTTGGCCGGCGCGGACCGCATGCCGGGCGATCACGTCCGCGTCGATGGTCGGGAGGCCCAGTGCGGCCATCCGGGCCCGCACGTGACTCTTGCCGGTGGCGAGGCCGCCGGTGAGCGCAATCCTCAGCATCGCATGATGGCGGCGTGCCCGTCAGTTGCGTTCACGAGGCGCGTCGGTCGGATCCTTCGCCGGCGCAATCCGTTCCTCGAGGAAGGTACTCCACTCGTGGCACTGCGGACACTGCCAGAGCAGCTCGGTGCTGCGGTACCGGCAGTGCGTGCAAACGTGCGGGTCGAGGTAGAAGACCGCGCCGCGCGTCAAATCGATGTACTGCTGGACCAACGAGGTGTCGAAGCCCAGCTTGCTCAGCGTCTGCCAGATCGTCTGGTGGATCGACAGGGCGTGTGGGTTGTGCACCAAGGCTTCGAAGAGCAGTTCGAGGGCCTCGCGTAGCGCGCCGCGTTCGGCCGAGTGACGGGCGAGTGCCAGGCGGGCACGCCATTCGACCGGGTTGGCCGCGATCAGCCCGCGGCACAACTCCTGGAACTTTCCGGGTGCGCCGGCCTTGGGGTAGGCGGCTGCGAGCCGGTCGAACGCCAGGTAGGCGCGCTCGGGCGCCATGTCGACGACGCGTTCCCAAGAGGTGATCGCGCCCTGCACGTCGCCGCAGGCCAGGCGCACGTCGCCCAGATAGAGGTAGGCGGGCACCGTGCCGTCTTTCAGCTGGATGGCTGCCTCGAACCGTGAGATGGCTTCCGTCGGGTCGGCGTTCCGCTGCGCTTCACGGCCGATCTCGGTTTCGAGGAACGCCAGGATCGCCCGATGCGCGTCCTGCGCGTCGGGCTCGGCCAGCGTCATGGCGCGCTGCCGGATGGCGTAGGCCTCGGCCCACTGGTGCTGCTCCTCGTGGAGCTTTTCCAGGTTAAGGAGGGCGTAGCGGTTGTTCGGGTCGAGGCGGAGCACTTCGTTGAACGCCTCGAGCGCGCGATCCACGAACCCGCCGCGCTTGAAGTCGAGGCCGAGGCAGAGCAGCACGTAGGCATGCTCGATGGTGGAGAGGCCCGAACGCTGCAACAAGGCCTGGTGCACCTGGATCGCCCGGCCGACCTGGCCTTTCTCACGGTACAGGTTGCCGAGAATCATGTGCACTTCGAGGGCGTCGGCGTCGAGGCCGGCCGCGTTGCTCAACTCCTCGATCGCCAGGTCGATCTGGTTCGAGACGAGGAAGTTCAGCCCGAGAATGTAGTGGGGCGACTGCCGGGCCTTGCGGCGGTCGATCCAGCGGCCGCCGCGCAGCTTGTAGCGCTCCCAGGCCTTGCCGACCGCCAGGCCGACGAGGAGCGCCACGAGCACGGCGACGAACGCGGCGGAGGCGGCGTTATCCATGGGAGCGGTCGGCCGTGGTCTCGGGCAGCTCCGCGATCGGCGGCCAGAGGTCCCGCGCCTGCAGGACCAGTTCGATCAGTTCGCGCACGGCGCCCTCGCCGCCGCGTGCGGTGCTCACCCAGTCGACGCGCTGCCGGACGTCGGCGGCGGCGTCTGCCGGCGCGGCCGAGAGCCCGACGCGCCCGAGCACCAGGAGATCGAGCAGGTCGTCGCCCATGTAGGCGACCTCGGCGTCGGCCAGGCCGTGGCCGGCGAGGATCTGCTCGTAGGCTTCGAGTTTCGACGCAACACCCTGCACGACGATCGGCATCTCGAGCTGTCGGGTCCGCAGCGTCGTCGCGGCCGAGGTGCGAGCCGAGAGCACACCCGTCAGCAGACCCGCGCGATTCGCCCAGACGATGGCGGCGCCGTCGCGAATGTGGAACTGCTTCGACTCGGACCCGTCGGCGTGCACCTCCACCCGGCCGTCGGTCAGGACCCCGTCGACGTCGAAGAGCAGCAGGCGGATGCGGGTAGCAGCGGTTTCGAGCGACACGCGGAACCTCTAGAAATCTCTAGAACAACTCGGTTCGCCAGAGGTCGTGGATCTGGAGCACGCCGCGGATGGCCTGCCCGTCGTCCACGACGACGAGCGACGTGATCCGTTTCGCCTCCATGGCGTTCAGCGCTTCCACGGCGAGGGTGCTGCCGGCGATCGTCACCGGTGCGGCGGTCATGACGTCCTTGGCGGCGCGTGTCAGCACATCGGTCGAGCCGTCCATGTGGCGTCGAAGGTCGCCGTCGGTGATGATACCCGCCAGGCGCCGGTCGGCGCCCGCCACACAGGTCATCCCGAGCCCCTTGCTCGACATCTCGTAGATGACGTCGCGCATCGGCGTCGCGGGTTCGACGCAGGGCAGCTGGTCGCCGCTGTGCATCAGGTGTTCGACCCGCATCAGTCGCTTGCCCAGCTTGCCGCCGGGATGCAGGTTGGCGAAGTCTTCCTGTTTGAAGCCCTTGCGGACCAGGAGCGCCATGGCCAGCGCGTCGCCGAGCGCGAGCGCCGCGGTGGTGCTCGCCGTCGGCACGAGGTTCAGCGGGCAGGCCTCCTCGTTCACGCGGCAGTTCAACGTGACGTCCGCGGCCTGCCCCAGAGTCGAGGTCGGCGCGCCTGTGACGGCGACGAGTCGAGCGTCCTGCCGCCGGATCGTCTCCAGCAGGCGCAGCAGTTCGTCGGTCTCGCCGCTGTAGGAGAGCGCGAGGACGGCGTCGCCACGCTGGATGACGCCAAGGTCGCCGTGAATCGCCTCGGCCGGGTGCAGGAAGAACGCCGGCGTGCCAGTACTGGAGAGTGTGGCGGCGATCTTCCGGCAGATGATGCCCGACTTGCCCATGCCGGTCACGATGACGCGGCCGGCGCAGTGCTGCAGCACGTCGACCGCCCGCTCGAACGCGCCGTCGATCCGGTCCAGCAGCGCCAGAATCGCGGCGGCCTCGGTCTCGAGCACTTGGCGCGCGAGGGTCAGGTCCGCGCTCAGGGTGGCCGAACTGCCCGGGCGGTCGGTCTTGGTCATGGTCATGCGCGCGCCGCGGCCTCCCGCACCGCGTCGTCGATCCGGGTGAGCCGCTCCAGCAGCGGCGAGAGGGACTCGAGCGGGCACGCGTTCGGGCCGTCGCTCTTCGCCTCGGCCGGGCGATCGTGGATCTCGAGAAAGACCCCGTCGATGCCCGCGGCGACCCCGGCGGAGGCGAGCGGCACGATGAACTCCGCCTGACCGTCCGAGGCGCCGTCGGCGCCGCCGGGGAGTTGGAGGCTGTGGGTCACGTCGAAGATGACCGGCACGCCCAGCTGACGGAGTTGCGGAAACGCGCGCATGTCGACGACGAGGTTGTTGTAGCCGAACGTCACGCCGCGTTCGGTGACCAGGACCTGGCTGTTGCCGCTATCCGCGAGCTTGGCGATGACATGCCGCATGTCGAGTGGTGACAGGAACTGGCCCTTCTTCACGTTGACGGTGCGGCCGGTGCGCGCGGCGGCGACGAGCAGGTCGGTTTGCCGCGACAGAAACGCGGGGATCTGCAGGGCGTCGGCCACCTCGCCGACCACCGCGGCCTGGGCGGCCTCGTGCACGTCCGTGAGAATCGGCAAACCGAGGTCGCGCTTGACGCGTTCGAGAATGCGCAGGCCCTCGTCGAGTCCCGGTCCCCGGAACGACACCAACGACGTGCGGTTGGCCTTGTCGAACGACGCCTTGAAGACGAACGGAATGCCGCGCTCGGTCGTGACGGCCTTGATGCGCTCGGCGAGCGACAGGACGTGCGCCTCGCTCTCGATGACGCACGGGCCGCCGATGAGCGCCAGCGGCCGGCCGGTGCCGAACCCGACGCCGCCGATCGTGACCGGATTCACCAGCCCATTATAGACCGCCCCACGGCCGGCGGCCGTGGGCAGAAGGACTGCTAGCCGGCCAGCGAGGCCGCGGGCTGGGGCCGTGGCGACGCGGCCTGCTTGTGCTCGTAGCTGGCCGCCACGAAGTGGTCGAACAGCGGATGCGGGTGGAGCGGCTTCGACCTGAACTCGGGGTGGAACTGGACCGCCACGTACCAGGGATGCTCCGGAAGTTCGAGCACCTCGACGAACTTCCCGTCCGGGGACTGTCCGACGATTCGCAGGCCGTGCTCCGCCAGCAGCTTCTCGTAGTCGCGATTGAACTCGTAGCGATGCCGGTGGCGCTCCCGAATCTCGCGCTGGCCGTAGGCGTCGAGGGCCTTCGAGTCGGGCGCCAGTTCACAGGCATACCCACCGAGCCGCATCGTGCCGCCGAGGTCGTCGACGCCGAGCAGGTCGCGGAGCTTGTAGATCACCTTGTGCACGGCATCCGGGGTGCACTCGGTCGAGTCGGCGCCCTCGAGGCCGCAGACGTTCCGGGCGAACTCGACGGCCGCCCACTGGAACCCGTAGCAGATACCGAAGTAGGGGATCTGGCGCTCGCGAGCGACCCGCGCGGCGCACATCATCCCGCGGCTGCCGCGGTCGCCGAACCCGCCCGGCACGAGGATGCCGTCCGCGCCGTCGAGGAGACGCTCGCCGTCGGGCGCCTCGAGCGCCTCGGATTCGATCCACTTGATCGCGATCTTCAGGCCATGCTTGAAGCCGGCGTGGTAGACCGCCTCGTTCAGGCTCTTGTAGGAATCCTCGTAGCCGACGTACTTGCCGACGACGTGAATGGTGAGTTCGTCCTTCGGATGTCGGATCCGTTCGACCAGCGCCTCCCAGGCGCTCATGTCCCGCCGCTCGGCGGACAGATTGAGATGCTTGAGGACGATCGGGTCGAGGCCCTCGCCGGCGAGCGCCAGCGGCACCTCGTAGATGTTGGTCACGTCCCTCGCGGTGATCACCGCCTCCTCGTCGACGTCGCAGAACAGGGCGATCTTCTGCTTGATCGCCGGGTCGAGTTGCCGGTCGGTGCGGCACAGCAGGATGTCCGGCTGGATGCCGATGGCGCGCAGATCGCGGACGCTGTGCTGCGTCGGCTTGGTCTTGAGCTCGCCTGCCGTGCCGATGAACGGGACCAGCGTGAGGTGGACGTAGAGCGTGTTCTCCCGGCCCACGTCCTGCCGGAACTGGCGGATCGCTTCGAGGAACGGCTGGCTCTCGATGTCGCCCACCGTGCCGCCGATCTCGACGAGCACGATGTCGGCCTTGTCGGATACCGCACGGATGCTGGCCTTGATCTCGTCGGTGATGTGCGGGATGACCTGGACGGTACGACCGAGATAGTCGCCGTGGCGCTCCTTTTCGATCACCGAGAGAAAGATCTTTCCTGTGGTCCAGTTGTGGTTGCGCGTCGTGACCGTGCTGGTGAACCGCTCGTAGTGGCCCAGGTCGAGGTCGGTCTCGGCGCCGTCGTCCGTGACGTACACCTCGCCGTGCTGGTACGGGCTCATCGTGCCGGGATCGACGTTCACGTAGGGGTCGAACTTGAGCATCGTCACCCTGTAGCCGTGGCCTTCCAGCAGGCACCCGAGCGACGCTGCGGCCAGCCCCTTGCCCAACGACGACACCACTCCACCCGTCACGAAGATGTATTTCATCGGTCGACCGTTCCTCCCTAGCGGCAGCTCCGTCACGCGCGAGCTCCGGCGGTCAGGGCCCGGCGGGCCCGTTCGACGTCCTCGGGCGTGTCCACGCCCAGCGAATTGCCCGTCGTTTCGACGGTCCTGATGGCGAAGCCGTGCTCGAGCGCCCGCAGCTGCTCCAGCGACTCGGCGGTCTCGAGCGGCATCGGGGGCAGGCTGGCCAGCTCGAGCAAGAACGCTCGGCGGTAGACGTAGAGGCCGATGTGCTTGTAGACGGTCGGCGTGACGCCGGGGGGCGCATGCGGGATCGTCTGGCGCGAGAAGTACAGGGCGTCTCCCTGTTGGTCGACCACGACCTTGACCACGTGGGGATCGGCCAGTTCCGCCGGGTCGTCGATCCGCCCGCGCAGCGTTGACATCACGATTGCCGGGTCGTCGACCAGGGGCGCCAGCGCGGCTTCAATCATTGATGGCTCGATGAACGGTTCGTCGCCCTGGACGTTGACGACGATGCCGCACGGGAGCCGGCCCGCGACCTCGGCCACCCGCTCGGTTCCCGACCGGTGCGTGTCGCGGGTTCGTTCGACGAGACCGCCGAAGCCGGCGACGGCGTCGGCGATCCGGTCGTCGTCGGTCGCGACCATCACGGCGTCGAGTGTAGAGGCCGCCTGCGCCCGACGGTAGACGTGCTCGACCATCGGCCGGCCGGCGATGTCGATCAGTACTTTGCCGGGAAGTCGGGTCGACGCGTAGCGAGCGGGGATGACAGCGATGGCCGAGGAATCTGTAAGGGTGGGATGCTTGCCCGAAGCCGTCGCAGGGTGCACGGCGAATATTAACACAATTGCACGCCGCCGCACGCTGCCGCGTTCGGGGCTGGGAACGACGCGCGCGCTGGTGCTACGATGGACGGACCGACAATGCGCACGAAACGGCTCGTCGGGTGGTCGATTGGCGGCGCGCTGGTGGTGGCCTGGATGGCGGCGGCGACGCCCTCCGACCCCCAGGTGCCCGAACGATCGGTGGTGCTCAGTCCCGCGGCGCGCGCGGCCGTGACGGTGCCCGGCTTTGCCACCGAGGCCGATCGGTTGCGGACCTTCATGTCGGCGCCGCCGGCGCCCCATCGCCCGGCGCGCAATCCCTTTACATTCGGCGGGCGAGAAGCGCCGGCGATGTCGTCGCCCGGCGAGTCGGCACCCTCCGGGTCCGCGGTGGCACCGGAGCCTCCGGTCGTCTCGCCGCCGGCCATCGACCTGATCGGGATTGCCACCGAGCGCGCGGCGGACGGGTCGCCCGTCTACACGGCGATCGTGTCGGTGGACGGTCTGATGCGGTTCCTCGCGGTCGGCGAGGGCGTGCTGCCCGGCACGCGGGTCGCGGATATCGACGCGGCGACCGTCATGCTCGACGACGGCACTGGCGTGCCGCGCCGCCTGACTCTTCCTTAAGTCGGGGCTTCGCCCCGACCCCCGCGGCGTGCTCCGCGGGGACCCCGAGTGCCCCACTCCGCACGCCGCGGAGCGCGCCGTGCGCGCTCTGTCCCTATCTACACCCGTACGAGATCGGCGCTCCAGACCGCCGGCACGGCGCACAGCGCGTCCAGCAGGCGGTCGTCCAGGGCCGGGCCTTCCGATGTGGTCGGTTCATCCACGTTCACGACGGCGATGGCACCGGACGGTCCGCGGCCGAGCGCGAAGCTGGCGACGTTGATCCCGTGCGTGCCGAGAATCGTGCCGATCGCGCCGATGACGCCCGGCTCGTCGCGATTGCGGACGACGATGTGCGTGCCGTCGAGTCCGGCCTCGATCTCCACGCCGTCGAGCAGGACCAGGCGCGCGCCGCCATGCTCGAACCGCGCGCCTTCGACCCACAGGACGCCATCCGATGTCTCGATCTTGAGCGACATGAGGCTCGTGAAATCTCGCGGCCGCGAACTTCGCGACTCGATCACCTCGACACCGCGCCCCTCGGCCACGGCGCGCGCATTGATGACGGTGACGGTCGAGGAGAGCATCGTGCGGAACAACCCGGTGAGCACGGCGCCCACGAGTGGCTCGGTCGTGCCCGTCGCGAGTCCACCGTAGTACCGGATCTTCACGCGGCGGGTCCGGCCGGTGACGAGCTGAGCGGCGAAGGCGGCGAGTTGCTCCGCCAGCCCGATGAACGGCTGCAGCCGCTTGAGCTCCTCGGGCGGGATCGACGGAAAATTGACCGCGTTGCGCACGATCCCGAAGCGGATGTAGTCGCGGACACTGGCGGCAGTCTCGGTGCCCACGAGGTGTTGGGCCTCGGTGGTTGAGCCGGCGATGTGCGGTGTGGCGACGACCTGGGGCAGGGCGGTCAGTCGGGACTGGACCGGCGGCTCCTGTTCGAACACGTCCAGGCCGGCGCCCGCGACCTGGCCGGCCTCGATGGCGTCCACCAGGGCCTGCTCGTCGATGAGGTCGCCCCGGGCCGTGTTGATGAGCCGGACGCCCCGCTTGCAGGCCGCCAGGCGCTCGGCATCAAAGAGCCGACGCGTTGCCGCGGTGGCGGGCACGTGAAGGCTGATGAAGTCCGCTCGGGCGCTCAGGTCGTCGAGTGTGACGAGGGCGACGTCGAGATCGCCGGCGATTTGCTCGGCGATGAACGGGTCATGGGCTATGACCTGCATGCCGAACGCTCGTGCGCGGGAGGCCACCTCCTGCCCGACCCGCCCGAGGCCGACCAGGCCGAGGGTCTTGCCACGTAGCTCGGTGCCGAGGTGTTCGCGCTTCGTCCAGCGGCCGTCCTTCATCGCCGCATCCGCGCGGGCGATCGACCGGCCGAGCGACAGCATCAGCGCGCAGACGTGCTCGGCGACGCTTACACTGTTTGCGCCGGGGGCGTTGAGGACCAGGATCCCACGCTCGCTGGCCGCCGCCAGATCGACGTTGTCGACGCCCGAGCCGGCCCGGGCGACCACCTTGAGCCGGGGCGCGGCGGCGAGCAGCGCCGCGTCCACCTGCGTCGCGCTCCTGACGACCAGTCCTTCGGCATCCGCGAGGTCGGCCAGCAACTGGTCGTGCGGCCGTCCAGCGCGGGCATCGACCTGCCAGCCCTCCTGGCGGAGCAGATCGGCCGCCGCGGCGGGCAGTTCGTCGGCGATGACTATTTTCGTGGGTGTGGACATTACGGGGCGACTGTCAGTGTGCGCGGGTAGTTTACGACGTGCCACATCTCCGTGGCGCTCAGCGTCCGCTCGAAGCCGCGCATGCCGGAGCGGGTGCCGTTCCGAATGACGCGAAACAGATTGCCGTCGCCCGCGCCGAGGTCCCAGACCTCGTCGGTGAGGCCGACGGCTGTCATCCAAATACAGGCGGCGCAGGTGATGCACGCGACGATGAGACGCCGTGCCGAGTGCGGCACGCGGACGGATGTCATGGAACCTCGAGCGACGAAATGGTGAGTGGATGATCCCCGCGCGTCGGGGCCCAACGCTGTACGCATACAGTATAATGTGGTCCGCACGCCGGCACGCGGGCTAGTCGATAGCGCCTGTCGCACCACGATGGTGCAAATCGCTCGAACCCCCCAGTTGAAGCGGCGTAGCGGCGCGCGGGCAGATGTTTTCCACAAGGTTTTCCACAGAATCTGTGAACATCCTGCGTGAAAGTCGGGGGCTCTGACCTAAAACGTTCGGTCACGTCTTCACGACAGACTGTTCATAACGACGGATTTGACATTCATCATTCGTAACTCATGCCTGATACATCAAAAGTGACACCACCCGCTGACGGCGCGCCGATCACCCGCGACGGTGACCGCCTCGTCGTTCCCGACAATCCAATCGTGCCGTTCATCGAAGGCGACGGGACCGGCCCCGACATCTGGCGCGCGAGCGTGCGCGTGTTCGACGCGGCGGTGGCCAAAGCGTTCGATGGCGCCCGACGCGTGGCGTGGCTCGAGATCCTGGCCGGCGAGAAGGCCAAGGCCAAGACCGACGAGTGGCTGCCCGAGGCGTCGATCGACGCGGTCCGGACCTACAAGGTGGCGATCAAGGGGCCGCTGACCACGCCGGTCGGCGGGGGCATCCGGAGCCTGAACGTCACGTTGCGGCAGATCCTTGACCTGTATGCCTGCATCCGACCGGTGCGGTACTTCGATGGCACCCCGGCGCCGGTCAGGCATCCGGAGCGGATGAACGTCGTGATCTTTCGCGAGAACACCGAGGACGTCTACGCGGGGATCGAGTGGGCCCAGGGCACCGACGAGGCTAGGAAGGTCATCGAGTTCCTGGAGCGGGAAATGGGCCGCACCATCAGGCCCGACTCGGGCATCGGCATCAAGCCGATCTCGATCACCGGCAGCAAGCGGCTGGTTCGCATGGCGCTGCGCTACGCCCAGGCGAACAGTCGGAAGGCCCTGACCCTGGTTCACAAGGGGAACATCATGAAGTTCACCGAGGGCGCATTCCGGGATTGGGGCTATGAGGTGGCGACCGAGGAGTTCCGAGACGCCGTGGTTACGGAAGCCGAGACCTGGGACGGGGCGAGCGCCGACGGGAAGATCCTCGTGAACGACCGGATCGCCGACAGCGTCTTCCAGCAGGTGCTGACCCGGACCGCGGACTACGACATGTTCGCCACGCCGAACCTCAACGGCGACTACCTGTCGGACGCGTGCGCCGCGCAGGTCGGCGGCCTGGGGATGGCGCCGGGCGCGAACATCGGCGACGAGATCGGCTTCTTCGAGGCGACGCACGGCACCGCGCCGAAGTACGCCGACAAGGACGTCATCAACCCGAGTTCGGTCATCCTGTCGGGCACGATGATGTTCCGGCACCTCGGCTGGGGTGACGCCGCCGACCGGATCGAGACCGCCGTGGAGCGGACGATCCAGCAAAAGAAAGTGACCTACGATCTGGCCAGGCAAATGGACGGCGCCACCAAGCTGCGCACCTCCGAATACGCCGACGCCATCATCTCGAACATGTGACCGACCGCGCGGCGCGGTCGCCGAGGGAGATAGATTCATGAATCGCAAAGTCACCGTTGTGGGCTCCGGCCACGTAGGGGCCACGGCCGCGCGCCGGATCGCCACGAAGGAACTGGCCGACGTCGTCCTGCTCGACATCCTCGAGGGGGTGCCGCAGGGCAAGGGCCTGGACATGCTGGAAGCGAACCCGGTGGAGGGGTCGGACGCGCGTGTCCTCGGCACGAACGACTACGCCGATACGGCCGGGTCCGACATCGTCGTGATCACGGCGGGTCTCGCCCGAAAGCCAGGCATGAGCCGGGACGACCTGCTCGCCAAGAACAAGACCATCATCAAGAGCGTGACCGAGAACGTCGTCGCGCACTCGCCGGAGTGCATCATCATTCCGGTGACCAATCCACTGGACGCGATGTGTCAGGTGGTCTACAAGGTCAGCGGCTTTCCACGCGAGCGGGTCGTGGGCATGGCCGGGATTCTGGATTCCGCCCGGATGCGGGCGTTCATCGCCATGGAACTCGGCGTGTCGGTCGAGAACACCCACGCATTCGTGCTGGGTGGCCACGGCGACACGATGGTGCCGCTGCCGCGGTACTCGACGGTGGCGGGCATTCCGATCACCGAACTCATGGATGCCGCGACGGTCGAGGCGATCGTGAAGCGGACCGCGGGCGGCGGCGGCGAGGTCGTCAAGCTGCTCGGCAGCGGCAGCGCCTACTACGCGCCGGGATCGGCCGTCGTGGAAATGGTCGACGCGATCCTGAAGGACAAGAAGAAGATCCTGCCGTGCGCGGCGTTCCTCCAGGGCGAGTACGGCATCTCCGACCTGTTCGTCGGCGTGCCGGTGAAACTGGGCGCCCGCGGCATGGAGGAGATCATCCAGATCACGCTGACGCCGGACGAGCAGGCCGCGCTTCAGAAGTCGGCCGATGCCGTCGCCGAACTGGTCGAGATCTTGAAATTGTAGATTCATGAAAGTCCACGAGTACCAGGCCAAGGCGATCTTGAGCCAGCACGGCGTGCCGATCCCCGACGGCGAGGTTGCCTTCACGGCGGCCGAGGCGCGGTCGGTCGCAGAGCGGCTGGGGACCGAGGTCGTCGTGGTGAAGGCGCAGATCCACGCCGGCGGCCGCGGCAAGGGTGGCGGCGTCAAGCTGGCGAAGGGGCCGGCCGAGGCCGAACGGATCGCCGGCGAATTGCTCGGGATGCAGCTGGTGACCCATCAGACCGGCCCCGCGGGGCGTCGGGTCGGCCGGCTGCTCGTCGAGCAGGGGCTCGACATCGAGAGGGAACTGTACCTCGGGCTGGTGCTCGACCGCGCGGCTGGCTGTCCGGTCGTCATGGCGAGTGCGGCGGGCGGCGTGGACATCGAAGAGGTGGCCGCGGCGACCCCCGAGCGGATCTTGCGCGAGCTCTCGCACCCGACGGCCGGGCTCTCACCGTATCAGGCCCGCGCGCTGGCGTTCGGTCTCGGCCTCGACGCGACCCAGGTGGGCCCGGCGGTCAAGCTGATGCGCAGTCTCGACGCCGCGTTCCGCGCGATCGATGCGACCCTCATCGAGATCAACCCGCTCGTGGTGACCCGCGACGGGCGGCTCCTCGCGCTCGACGCGAAGATCACGCTCGATGACAACGCGCTCTTCAGACACAAGGCTCTCGGCGAACTGCGTGACCTGACCGAGGAAGAGCCGCTCGAGGTCGAGGCGTCGAAGGACGCCCTGAACTACATCAAGCTCGATGGGAAGATCGGCTGCATGGTCAACGGCGCCGGGCTGGCGATGGCCACGATGGACATCATCAAGCTGTCCGGCGGGGAGCCGGCGAATTTTCTCGACGTGGGCGGGGGCGCCAACGCCACGCAGATTCGCAATGCGTTCCGGATTCTGATGTCCGATCCGTGTGTCAAGGCGGTCTTCATCAACATCTTCGGCGGCATCCTGCGCTGCGACGTCCTCGCCGAGGGCGTCATCGCGGCGGTGACCGAGCTGGACGTGCAGGTGCCGGTCGTGATCCGGATGGAGGGCACGAACGTCGAGCAGGGGCGGCAGATGCTGGACGCGAGCGGTCTGAACTTCACGACCGCGGCGACGATGGCCGAGGCGGCAAACGAGGTCGTCCGGCTGGCCGCCGTGGCCTGACGGCGAGCGGGCGAGCGAGCGATGGCGATCCTGATTGATACGACGACCCGTCTGCTGGTGCAGGGGCTGACCGGACGAGAGGGCACCTTCCACGCGAAGCAGGCGGCGGCCTACGGCACGACGGTCGTCGGCGGCGTGACGCCCGGCAAGGGCGGCACGACGCACGAGGGATGGCCGATCTTCGACACGGTCGTCGGGGCGGTCGAAGCGACCGGTGGAAACACCTCGCTCATTTTTGTGCCGCCGGCCTTTGCCGCCGATGCCGTACTGGAAGCGGCGAGCGCCGGCGTGGCGCTGGTCGTCTGCGTGACGGAAGGGATCCCGACCCTCGACATGGCGCGCACGCTGGCGCTCGTCGACCCGTCCACCCGACTGATCGGCCCGAACTGCCCGGGCGTCATCTCGCCCGGGCGCAGCAAGGTCGGGATCATCCCAGGCCACATCTGCCGCGAGGGCCGGGTGGGGATCGTTTCCCGAAGCGGGACGCTCACCTACGAAGCGATTCACCAGTTGACCGGCCTGGGGCTGGGGCAGAGCACCTGCATCGGCATCGGCGGTGATCCGCTGATCGGCACCTCGTTCGTCGACGCGCTCCGGTTGTTCGAGGGTGACGACGAGACCGACGCGGTCGTCATGATCGGCGAGATCGGCGGCACCGCGGAGGAGGAAGCGGCCGCGTTCATTCGCGAGGGCTTCTCGAAGCCCGTGGTCGGCTTCATCGCAGGCCAGACGGCGCCGCCAGGGCGGCGGATGGGACACGCCGGCGCCATCATCGCGGGCGGCAAGGGGACGGCTGGGGAGAAGATGGCTGCGTTGACGGCGGCCGGCGTCCACGTCGTGCAGAGTCCAGCCGATCTCGGGCAGGCGATGGTCGGGGCGCTGGGATAGCCGAGTGCGCGAGACGCGCCGACCCGTTCAACCGAACTATTGAATCGTCGGCGGCGTTCGTCCGCCGGCGCGGTCGCTCCGGCCGGGATTTCCGGCGAAAAACTTCCAAAAACCCCTAATTTCACGCCTGTTTCGTGCTATGATTCATTGTTACGTCGGTCGAGGTTGTCTCCGGCCATCGAGTCATACAGCACCCGCCTAGTACACCCGGCGGTCGGGGAGTAGAGGTTACCCGCGTGTCGGGCCCGAGGCTCGGCAAGGACACGGTCGAATGTCGCCCACAGGTGTTGCGGTCCAGGATGCCGCAGCCAGCCAGCCCGCCCGCCAGATCGTCAACGATTTCAATATTCAAGTCGCCACCGTGAACGGGTCTGGGAGCCAGACCGCGAACATGGTGCTCTTCCGGTCCATCTTCCAGATGGGCATCCCGGTCTCGGGCAAGAACCTGTTCCCGTCGAATATTGCGGGGTTGCCGACCTGGTACACGATTCGGACGAGCAAGGACGGCTACGTCGCGCGGAAGCGTGAGATCGACGTGCTCGTCGCCATGAATAACGAGACGGCGCGCGACGACGTGATGGGCCTCGAGCCGGGCGCCACGGTCGTCTACGACGAGCCGATGCAGCTCGCCGCGCTCCGTGACGACCTCATTTTCTATCCGGTGCCGTTCGACAAGATCGTCGCCCAGGTCTGTCCCGACGCGAAGCTGCGCCGGCTCGTCCGCAACATGATCTACGACGGCGTGCTGGCGAGGTTGTTCGACATCGACATGGCACAGGTCGAGACGGCGCTCAACAAGCAGCTGGGCCGGAAGGTGAAGGCGCTCGCGCTCAACCAGGCGGCGATGAAGGGCGGCTACGACTACGCGACCGAGCACCTGACCAAGCAGGATCCGTTCGTGCTCGAGTCGATGGGGGGCTCCGGCGACAAGATTCTGATCGACGGGAACGCCGCCGGGGCGCTGGGCTCGTTGATGGCCGGCGTGACCGTCGTGGCGTGGTACCCGATCACGCCGTCGTCGTCCCTGTGCGAAACGCTCATCGACTACCTGCGCAAGTACCGAATCGACAAGGAGACCGGCAAGGCGACCTTCGCGGTCGTGCAGGCCGAGGACGAGGTGGCGGCCATCGGCATGACGCTCGGCGCAGGCTGGGCCGGCGCGCGGTCGATGACCTCGACGTCGGGTCCTGGGATCTCCCTGATGGCCGAGTTCACCGGCCTGGGCTACTACGCCGAGGTGCCGGCGGTCATCTTCGACGTGCAGCGCGTCGGTCCGTCGACCGGGCTGCCGACGCGGACGGCCCAGGGCGACATCCTGTCGACTGCGCTGCTGTCGCACGGCGACACGAAGCATCTGCTGCTCCTGCCGTCGTCGATGGCCGAGTGCTATTCGATGGCGATCGAGGCGTTCGATCTCGCCGAGCGGTTCCAGACGCCCGTGTTTGTCATGAGCGACCTCGACCTGGGGATGAACGCCTGGGTGTCGGAGCCGTTCGAGTGCCCGACTGAGCCGCCCGACCGTGGAAAGTTGCTCGACGCCGAGACGCTGAAACGTCTCGGCGAGTGGGGCCGGTACCGGGATGTCGACGGTGACGGTATCGCCTACCGGTCACTGCCGGGCGATGGGATGCCGGCGTATTTCTGCCGGGGGTCGGGGCACGACGGTGACGCCGGCTACAGTGAGCGGGCCGATGACTACGAGAACAACCTGAATCGGCTCGCGAGAAAGTTCGAGACAGCGCGATCGGTCGTGCCGGGCCCGGTGACCGAGCGCGAGGGCGACGGGAAGGTCGGCGTGCTGGCCTACGGAAGCACGCATTGGGCGGTGGTCGAGAGTTGCGACCAGTTGGCGCGCGAGGCCGCCCTGGCGCCGCGCTATCTCCGGCTGCGGGCGTTCCCGTTTACGGACGAACTGACCGCCTTCATCGACCGGTGCGACCGGGTCTACGTCGTTGAGCAGAACCGCGATGCGCAGATGCTGTCCCTGATGCGGATGGAGATGTCGCCGGAGCGGATTGCCAAACTGCGGAGCGTCCTGCATTACGGCGGGCTGCCGATCGATGCACGCAGTATCACCGACGCCATCCTGGCCGGCGAAGGGCATGCCCTGGCGCCGGCGAACGGCGACTTGAAGACATAGCGTTCGAGACCGATAGGTAGAGTGAGGCAGGTACCGGAGTCGATGGCCACCACAGCTTCTTCGTCAGGCAAGAAAGTCAATAGGATCGGGCTCGAGTTGCAGCCCTACCGGGGCAGCAAGACCACGCTGTGCGCCGGGTGCGGCCACAATGCCATCTCGGAGCGGGTCATTCACGCGTTCTACGAGATGGGGATCGAGCCAAGCCGCGTCATCAAGCTCTCGGGTATCGGCTGTTCGAGTAAGAGCCCGGCGTACTTCCTCGGGGGATCACACGGCTTCAACGGGGTCCACGGCCGGATGCCGTCGATCGGGACCGGCGCCGTCATCGCGAATCAGCAGATGATCGCCGTCGGGACCTCGGGCGACGGAGACACCGGTGCGATCGGCATCGGCCAGTTCGTGCATCTGATGCGGCGCAATCTGCCGATCATCTACATCATCGAGGACAACGGTTGCTACGGCTTGACCAAGGGCCAGTTCTCGCCGACGGCCGACGTCGGTTCGAAGCTCAAGACCGGTGTCGTGAACGATCTGCCGCCGATCGACACCTGCGCGCTCGCCATCGAGCTGGGCGCGTCGTTCGTGGCGCGCTCCTTCTCGGGTGACAAGAAGCAGCTCACGGCGGTCCTCAAGGCCGCGCTCAGCCATCGCGGCACGGCGATGCTCGACGTGATTTCGCCGTGCGTGACCTTCAACGACCACGTCGGATCGACGAAGAGCTACGCCTACGCGCGGGACCACGACGAGCCGCTGGGTGAGATCGACTTCATCCCGTACTTCCAGGACATCGACGTCGAGTACGAGGCCGGGTCCTCGCATCTCGTCAAGATGCACGACGGCTCGCAATTACTGCTCAAGAAGCTCGAGGCCGAGTACGATCCGACCGACCGTCTCGAGGCGATGCGCATTCTTCACGAGACGAGCCGCCGGGGCGAGTTCGCCACCGGTGTGATCTACGTCGAGCCCGACAAGGAAGATTTCATCGAGTTGCTGAATCTCGTGGATGAGCCGCTGGCCACTCTGCCGCTCGAGCGCGTGCGACCGCCGAAGGCCGTGCTCGACGAGATCATGGAGGAGCTCCGCTAGCACCTGGTGTGGCGGCGGTCGTTCTCGCGGAAAGGTTCTCAGGCCGCGCCCACGCGCGGCTTTTTTTGTGTCACGGCTCCCGAAGGGAGCGAGGCGGAAAGGTATAATCGGCCACCATGGAGCGGACGTTGGCGATCATCAAGCCCGATGCGGTGGCGGCTCAACACGTGGGCGCCATCCTCCAGCGCATCGAGGGCGCGGGATTCGAGATCCGAGCGATGCGTCTGGTGCGGCTGTCGCGGGCCGACGCCGAGGGGTTCTACGCCGTGCACCGCGAACGGCCGTTCTTCGGTAGCCTGACGGCCTTCATGTCTTCGGGGCCGGCGGTGGCGCTCGCGCTCGAGGCGCCCGAAGCCATTCGAAAGTGGCGGGAGCTCATGGGAGCCACCGACCCGGCCAAGGCCGACGCCGGCACCATCCGGCGCGACTTCGGCGGCTCCATCGAGCACAACGCCACACATGGCTCCGACGCGCCCGAGACGGCGGCGTTCGAACTGGCCTATTTCTTCGCCGGCGTGGAACTCGCCGGAACCTAGGACTGGGTGGGAGCCCGCGGGAGCCTGACCTCCGAGATGACAATCAAATCAGACCGTTGGATTGCCCGGATGGCGAACGAGCACAAGATGATCGAGCCGTTCGTCGACACCCAGGTCCGGAGCGGCGTGATTTCGTACGGGCTGTCGTCGTACGGATACGACATCCGCGTGGCCGACGAGTTCAAGATCTTCACCAACATCAACAGCACGGTGATCGACCCGAAGTCGTTCGATCCCCGTTCGTTCATCGATCTGCGGGCGTCTGAGTGCATCGTGCCGCCCAATTCGTTCGCGCTCGCGCGCACGGTGGAGTACTTTCGGATTCCGCGCGACGTGTTGACAGTGTGCCTCGGCAAGTCGACCTACGCGCGCTGCGGCATCATCGTCAACGTCACGCCGTTCGAGCCGGAATGGGAAGGTACGGCGACGCTGGAGATTTCCAACACGACGCCGTTGCCGGCCAAGATCTACGCGAACGAGGGCATCGCGCAGGTGCTGTTCTTCCAAAGCGACGAGGCGTGTCAGACATCGTACGCCGACAAGAAGGGCAAGTATCAGACGCAGCAAGAGGTGACGCTCCCGAAGATCTAGTCGGGGACATCGGAGAAGACTGGCCGGTTTTGACCGGCTCATGAGCTTGCGCTAAAATTCACGAGGGTTTGGGCCTCGCGCGAGGCCCCAGCCCGACCTGTCAGACATGGAGAAACTCGACGAGCGTGATGACACGCAGGATGGCGAGGCACGGTCCGTGCCGGCGCTCGCCGTGCAGTTCTTCGTCATCCCGCTGGTCGTGGTCGCGGCCGTTGTTACCGTGTATGGGGGGTTCCGCTGGCTGCTCGATGACGTCAGGACCCCGCAGGAGTATCTGAACGATATTCGCGCCGGCGGCAGGGAACGCCGCTGGCCGGCCGCGTTCGAGCTGTCGCGGCTGATGGCCGATCCCGAGGTGCAGGCGGCCGAGCCGACGCTTGGTCCCGCGCTCGTCAGGGCCTTCGTCGAGTCAGAAGGGGACGACCCGCGGGTGCGGCGGTATCTGGCGATGGCGGTGGGCCAGTTGCTGACGCCGCCGGCCGACGCGGGGGCGAGCCTCGTCGGCGCGCTTGACGATTCGGAGAGCGAGACCCGGATCAGCGTCATCTGGGCGCTCGGATCGCTCGGCGATGCCAGCGTGGTGCCGGAACTCGCGAAGATGTACGCGTCCGACGATGCCGGCGTGAGGAAGATGACGGTATACGCGCTGGGGGCGCTCTCGGGCGACGCGCAGATCGACACGTTGCGCACGGCGCTGAACGATACGGCGCCGGACGTGCAGTGGAACGCCGCGGTGGCCCTGGCACGCCACGGCAACGCGGAGGGCGTGACCGTGCTCGGCCGGATGCTGGACCGCGCCTACGTCGAGCGCATTGCGGAGCCGGCCGCCGGCGTCGGAATCGACGAGAGCGATCGGGTCGGCGATGTGATGATCAGCGGCCTGAACGCCGTGGCCGCCCTCGATGCCGAGGGGTTTCGCGAGTCGGTGGTCCAGTTGAGCCAGGAAGACGAAAGCCTGCGTGTCCGGCAGGCGGCCATCGAGGCGCTGGCCGTACTCGACGCACCGGCCGCCGAACCGGAAGGGCAGGCACGACGCTGATTCCTCGGACGAACGTCCATTCATAACTTCGCGAGCGCAAGAGAGTAGATTCCATGGCAGACGAACCCAACGCACCGGCGTCCGGCACTCCGGCTCCGAAGCCGGCCCCGCCGACCGTGCCCGCGAGTCTGGCCGGCAAGACGACCTCGGCGGCGGCTGCGCCGCGGCGAGCGGCGGCGAAGAAGAAGGTCGAGGACGACACGTCGCCGCTGCTGTCGCGCCGCGGCTGGCTCGGACTTGCCTGGGGTTCGTTCACAGCGGCCTCGGCGGCAGCCCTGGCGGCCACCGGGCGCTTCATGTTTCCGAACGTCCTGAACGAGCCGCCACAGCAGTTCAGGATCGGGTTCCCGGACGAGTACGCGCCGGGTGTCGACGAGCGATGGAAGGATCGATTCGGCGTTTGGATCGTGCGGACGCCGAGCGACGTCGTCCAGGAGGCCGCAGGCTTCTACGCGCTCCTCGTGACCTGCACCCACCTGGGGTGCACCCCCAACTGGCTGTCGGCGGAGGACAAGTTCAAGTGTCCCTGCCACGGCAGCGGTTTCCGGCCGACCGGGGTCAACTTCGAAGGGCCCGCCCCGCGGCCGCTCGAGCGGGCGCGCATCGTCCTGGCCGAGGACGGTCAGATCCTGGTGGACAAGGCGCAGAAGTTCCAGTTCGAGCTCGGACAGTGGGCCGACCCTGAATCGTTCCTGCGCGTGTGATGACCGACGCGAGTGTCGTAGGCAGAGTTTCGAGTTTTCATGGCTGATACAAAGACCGTCGCTCCCAAGGAGGGCGCCCTCGAGCGCTCGTGGAACTGGCTGACCGAGACGCAGATCTGGAAATCGGTCTTTCGCCACAATGCGCCTATCACCGACCGCAACCGCGTGCTGGTCGTGTTGTCGAACGTCTTCCTGCATCTGCATCCGGTGCGGTTGAGGAAGTCGGGCGTGCGGCTGCGCTACACCTGGTGCATGGGGGGATTGAGCTTCTTCCTCTTTCTGACCCTGACATTCACCGGTGTGCTGCTGATGTTCTACTACCGGCCGACGCTGGAGTACGCCTACACCGATATCGTCGGGCTCCGCGAGCACGTGCCGCTCGGGATCATGCGCGAGATGCACCGCTGGGGCGCCCACGCGATGGTCATCACGGTCTGGCTGCATATGTTCCGCGTCTTCATGACCGGGTCGTACAAGCCACCGCGCGAGTTTAACTGGAATGTCGGCGTCATCATGCTGGTGCTGACGCTGCTACTGTCGTTCACGGGCTACCTGCTGCCCTGGGATCAGCTGGCCATCTGGGCGATCACCGTCGGGTCGAACATGGCGAGGGCCACACCGTTCCTCGGCTATGAGGGACCCGGCGCCTCGCTGCTGGCGCTGGGCGACGTGCAGCTCATTCACGCGGCCGACGATGCGCGGTTCGCGCTGCTCGGGGGCACGTTCGTCGGGGAGGGCGCGCTGCTCCGGTTCTACGTCCTGCACTGTGTCGGGCTGCCGCTCGCGATCGCGGTGCTGATGGCGGTGCATTTCTGGCGCGTGCGCAAGGACGGCGGTATCTCCGGTCCGCTCTAGAGCCTGAGGACAGCTCGAGTTTGAACCTATGAATGCGATTAAGGAATTCTTCAACTTCTTCGCCGACCCCCGCGTCTTCTTCCTGCTGACGACGGGCGCGTTCGTGTTCGCGGTGTGGCGGCGGGATCTCTTCGTGAAGCCGAGCGTCGGCTACGGTTTGCAGATCTTTCTCGCGTTGTTCTTCGGGCTCGGCCTGCTCGACGAGAACTTCAGGCTGATCATCGGCAAGCCGGACAACGTGCCGATCGTCGGCCTGATCTTCCTGCTGCTGTTCTTCACCTGGTACTCGATGCGCCAGGCGGTCCTGAACGACCAGCGGATCGCCAAAGGCGAGCCGGTCGAGGAGAAGGTGGAGGAGGACCGCGTCTGGGTCTGGCCGGATCTCGTGTACGTCGAGTTGATCTGCCTGGTGCTCTGCTCCGTGGCCCTGATCGTCTGGTCGATCGTCCTGAAGGCACCGCTGGAGCAGCCCGCCAACGCCGCGGCGACGCCGAACCCGTCGAAGGCACCGTGGTACTTCCTCGGCCTGCAGGAGATGCTCGTCTACTTCGACCCCTGGCTGGCCGGTGTCGTGTTGCCCAGCCTGATAATCGTCGGGTTGATGGCGATCCCGTATATCGACACGAACCCGAAGGGGAACGGCTACTACACGTTCAAGGAGCGGAAGGCCGAGATCACCATCTTCCTTTTCGGCTTCGTGGTGCTCTGGTCGTCGCTGATCGTGCTCGGCACGTTCCTGCGCGGGCCGAACTGGAACTTTTTCGGGCCGTTCGAGTACTGGGACATCCACAAGCTCGAGGCGCTGACGAACGTCAACCTGTCGGAGTACATCTGGCTCCGAGGTTTGGGTGTCGGCATGCCCTCGCACTGGCTGATCCGCGAGTTGCCGGGGATCCTCATCGTGCTGTTCTACGTTTTCGGACTGCCGGTCGTGTTCGCGCGCACGGTGTTCAAGCGGTACTACGAGAAGCTTGGGCCGACGCGATTCTACGTGACGGCGTTCCTCTTCCTGTCGATGCTCTCGCTGCCGGTGAAGATGCTCGCACGGTGGCTGTTCAACCTGAAGTACGTCGTCGCGATTGGGGAGCTCTTCTTCAACATCTGACCGATCACCCATATGGCTGACAAGAAGGCTGTCGGACACGCCTACAACATCGATTTCCTGAACGTCATCTTCGCGGCGTCGAGCATCTTGCTCTTCATCTCCACCCTCTGGATGGTTTGGGACGACTACGACCGCGAGTGGAAGAACTACCAGCGCCGCTTCGTGCAGTTGGAGACGGAAGTGACGCGCGTGGCCCTCGAAGCGGCCAACGCCGAGATCGATCCGGCCGTGCTCGAGCAATTCGGGGCCGACCGCGCGGCGGCCGAGGCAGCGCTGGCCGGGCAAGAGGAACAACTCACGGCCCTCGAAGAGCAGGAGGCCGAGGTTGCGATCCAGTTGACGGTGGCCAGCCAGATTCACCAGTTCACCAAGGCCGACTACGACGTCGACAAGTACGCGCTGGAAGTCGATCGCGAAGGCGCCGAGGAGGGCGCATTCGCCGAGCGCGAAGCGGAGGTCGAGGCGAAGTACGACGAGTGGCTGGCCCTTGGCCTAGAGGTCGAGCGGCTAACGGCCGAAAGTGACGGCCTTCGGGGACAGATCGGCGAGATCCGCCAGGGAGTGACCGATCTCGACGACCAGATTCGGGGATTGACCTCGGAGACGACGCGCCTGGAGGAACGGCTGGCCGACCTGGCCCCGAGCCTGATCAACGACTACCTGCTCAACGCGCCGCTCATCGACTTCATGGCGCCTTCGATCACGGTGCGCCAGGTCATCCTGCCGAACATTCTGGACGATCTGAACTTCATCCGTGTGCCGAAGATGGACCGGTGCATGACCTGCCATCTGGCGATCGATCGCGAGGGCTACGAGGAGTATCCGCAGCCGTTCGCCACACATCCGAATCTCGACACCTACGTCAGCAGCGGTTCGCCGCACGCGCTCGAGACGACCGGCTGCACCGTCTGTCACGAGGGGATGCCGCAGTCGATCAGCTTCCGCGACGCTGCACACACGCCGACCAACCTCGACCAGGAGCACGAGTGGGTGGAGGCCTACGGCTGGGAAGAGCCGCACCTCTGGGACTATCCGATGCTGCCGAGCGGAATGGCGGAGGCGTCGTGCGCGAAGTGCCACGTCGAGGAGGTGCACGTGCCAGAGGCCGGCGTGCTCAACCTCGCCTATGGACTCTACGAGCGAGCCGGCTGTTACACCTGTCACAAGACGGCCGGTTTCGAGGAACTGCGCGAGCCGGGCCCGAGTCTGCGGCGGGTAGGAGCCAAGCTGACGCCTGAGTGGGTCGCCGGCTGGATTCGCGATCCACGCGCGATCAAGCAGACGACCTGGATGCCGAGGGTCTGGTACGGCACGAACACGTCGACGCCCGAGGATGCACGCCGCAACGAGGTCGAGATCGACGCCGCGGTCGCCTACTTGTTCGCTTCCTCGAGTGACTTCGAATTCGCCGTGCAGGTCCCTCGGCGCGGCGACGCCGCTGAGGGCCAGCGTCTCGTCGAATCGGTCGGGTGCCTGGCGTGCCACGTAGCCGGCGACGAGGGGCGTCTCGAGGCGGGGCCACGGCGGACGTTCGGCCAGGCGCTGCAGAACATCGGCAGCAAGACGACCTACGAGTGGGTGTTCGACTGGGTGCGCGATCCGCAGCACTACAGCGAGAGCACCTACATGCCAGACCTGCGCCTCACCGACGACGAGGCGGCCGACGTGGCGACCTACCTGATGTCGCTGACGGGCGGCACGCCGCGGGCGGCCGAAGCGACCTACGACCAGGTCTACGCCGACGAGGTGCTGCTGGATTACCTGAAGGCGATCGTGCCGACCGCCGAGGCGGAGGCGACGGTGGCGGGCTTGTCGGCGGAGGAGCGGACGATCGAGCTGGGCGAGCGGGTCATCGGCCGGTATGGCTGTTTCAGCTGCCACGACATCCCCGGCTTTGAGGAGACGCAGCCGATCGGGACGGAGCTGTCCGAGGAAGGCACGAAGCTGATCTCGCAGCTCGACTTCGCGCACGTCGAGATTCCGCATACGAAGATCGACTGGTTCGAGAACAAGCTGCTCGATCCGCGGATCTACGACGAGAACCGGGTGCTGCAGCCGCTCGAGAAGCTCCGCATGCCCGACTACGGGTTCAGCGAGGAAGAGACCCACCTCCTGGTCACCGCGATCATGAGCTTCCAGCGCGAGGTCCAGCCGACCGCGGCGCTCGTGCCGGGCTCGGCGCGGCAGGAAGCGCTCAGGGCCGGACGGACGCTGACGCGACGGCGCAACTGTGTTGCGTGCCACGAGATCGAGAACGACGGCGGCGACTACGTGACGCTGGTCGACGACCCGTCACTAGCGCCGCCGCTCCTGACGCCGCAGGGCGCCAAGGTGAAGCCCGACTGGAACTACGCCTTCTTCAAGGATCCGATCGCGATCCGACCGTGGCTCGACGTCCGGATGCCGACGTTCGACCTGGAGGACGAGCAGTGGAACGAGTTGCTCGGCTACTTCGCCGCCGTATCCGAGTCGATCGGCCCGTTCCGGGCGCACACCGTGGCGTCGGCGCGGGGTGAGTTCATGGCAACCGGCGAGGAACTGTTCGACCTGCTCCGGTGCCAGCAGTGCCACGTCCTCGACGAGATTCCGCCGGATCAGCCGACCGAGAATCTGGCGCCCGACCTCAGGATGACGCCCGAGCGGCTGCAGGCCGACTGGGTCATCGACTGGATCCGGATACCCCAGACGATTCAGCCCGGGACCCGGATGCCGGCGTTCTGGCCGAACTACCCGGAGACGTTCTACCAGCAGTTCGATCAGAACGCCGAAGAGCAGATCCGGTCGATCCGGGACCACATGCTGACCTTCAGCGGTGGGCCGCGGCCGGCGGAGCCGGTCGTGAACGTTGGCGACTAGCCGTAGCGGTCGTTTCGCGGGAAGGCTGGGTGTTTCAAGACGGGCGCGGCTCCGGCCGCGCCCGTCGTCTGTACGGCCTTCCGAGAGCCGAACGACAGACTCGGGACCTGCGTAGGGCAGTCCTTCAGGGCTGCCGGGCCGAGCCGTGGCCGGTGCGATAAGAGATCAAGGCAAGGCACCCATCTACTTGAGGATACTGTCGCTTCGAGTGAGCGTGGCGCCGGCGGCTGCCATGGCCTCGAGGGCGGCGGCACCGTCGCCGGGATGCAGGTCGACAGCCGCGATCGCGTCGGTCGGGACACTGACGTCGAAGCCGTGCCCGAGGGCATCCAAAATAGAGTGCTTCACGCAGTAGTCGGTCGCGAGGCCGCCGACGTACAGCCGGGTGACCTCTCGGTGCCGCAGCGCCTCGAGCAATGGCTGCCCGGAGTCGGTTCGACCGTCGAAGGCGGAGTACCCGTCCTCGGTCGGTCCGATCCCCTTGCTGACCACGACGGTCCCGTCCGGCAGGTGGAGATCGTCGTGGAACGCTGCGCCGGTGGAGCCGGCGACGCAGTGTGGCGGCCAGGCGCCGCCAGCGTCGCGAAAGTGGGCCGATTCGGCAGGATGCCAGTCGCGCGAGGCGAGGACGGGCACGCCTCGGCGGTCGAACGCGCCGACGATCCGGTTTAGGACGGCGACGGCGCGGTCGGCATGCGGGACGGCCAGGGTGCCGCCGGCGCAGAAATCCTTCTGCACGTCGACCACCAGCAGTGCGGCCGGCTCCATGGACGCTAAGATAGCAAATAGCGATGCCGAGCGCGCTCTCGACCGACCTGTACGAGGTGACGATGGCGGCGGGGTTCGTGGAGGGGGACCACGGCCGCGGCACGTTCGACCTCTATGTCAGGACGCTGCCGGAGACGCGGTCGTTTCTCGTCGCGGCCGGTCTCGAGCAGGGGCTCGCGTACCTGGAAACCGTGCGGTTCACGGCGGCCGAGGTGGCGTATCTCCGTACGGTGCCCGCGCTCGCGGAGCTGCCCGCGGCGTTCTTCGACGACTATCTCGCCCGATTCAGGTTCACCGGTGAGGTCTGGGCGATGGACGAGGGGACCCCGGTCTTCGCCAACGAACCGATCCTTTCGATCACCGCGCCGCTGGCCGAGGCCCAGCTCGTCGAGACCGCGGTGCTCGCCATCGTCGGATTCCAGACGTCGATCGCGTCCAAGGCGGTGCGGGTGGCGGCGGCCGCGGCCGGGCGGCCCGCCATCGAGTTCGGCGGGCGGCGGGCTCACGGGACCGAGGCGGCGATGTGGGCCGCGAGGGCGGCGTTTCTCGGTGGCTGTGAAGCCACGTCGAACCTCGCGGCCGGGCGGGCGTTCGACATTCCGGTGTCGGGAACGATGGCGCATTCATGGGTCATGGCGCATGACGGCGAGGAGGAGGCGTTCCGCCGCTACGCCGATCTCTTCGGCGATCAGGCGGTCCTGCTGCTGGATACCTACGACACGTGCGAGGCGGCGCGCCGCGTCGTGTCGAGTGGGTTGACGCCGGCGGCCGTCAGGCTCGACAGCGGCGACCTTGGGGCGCTGAGCCGCGACGTCCGCGGCATCCTCGACGGCGGAGGGCTGCGCGGCACGCGCATCCTCGTCAGCGGCGACCTCGACGAATATCGGATCGCGTCACTCGTCGCCAGCGGTGCGCCGGTGGACGGCTTCGGCGTCGGCACGGCGTTGAGCACCTCCAACGACGCGCCGGCGCTCGGTGTCGTCTACAAGCTGGCGGAGGTCGAGCGGGCGGGGTCCTGGATGGCAACGGCCAAGTCGAGCCCGGGCAAGGCGACCTGGGCCGGCCGGAAGCAGGTGTGGCGGATGCCCGCCGATGGGCGGGACCGGGTGGGGCTGCGTGACGAGCGCGCACCCGCGGGTGGGCACGGTTTGCTGCGCTGCGTGATGCGCGACGGCACGAGGGTCGGGGACGCACCCGCGCTCGCCGACCGGCGAGCGGCCTGCCAGGCGGCGGTAGCGGGGCTCCCGGCTGGTGTGCGGCGCCTCGAGAACCCGCTCGGCTACCAGGTCGAGGTGAGCGACGCGCTGCGGGCGCTGTCGAAGGCAGCGATGACACGGTGAGGGCTGTGCCGAGACCTCTGAGTGGGATCGAACGGGCATGGTCTCCACGCATTGATGAACGATGAACCTAGATGAGCGCTTCCTGCGCGCGCTCCGCGACATCGTGGGCGAGTCCGGTCTGGTCGGCGACGCGGCCGATCGGCTGACCTACGAATGCGATGCGCTGACCCATCTGCGCGCCATGCCAGGCGTCGTCGTCCTGCCCGCGAGTGTGCAGCAAGTGCAAGAGGTGGTCCGGCTCTGTCACAGTGCCGGCGTGCCGTTCGTGGCGCGGGGTCACGGTACCGGGCTGTCGGGCGGCGCCTTGCCGGTCGAGGACGGCGTTCTCGTCGTGCTGACGCGGCTCGATCGGATCCTCGACATCGACGCGCCCAACCGCCGGATGACCGTCCAGCCGGGAGTGACGAATCTCGAGGTCAGCCGGCGCGCGGCGCCGTTCGGTCTGTACTACGCGCCCGATCCGTCGTCGCAGCAGATCTGTTCGATCGGCGGCAACGTCGCCGAGAACTCGGGCGGCGCCCACTGCCTGAAGTACGGCTTCACGGTGCATCACGTGCTCGGCCTCGATGTGGTCATGCCCGATGGTGCGCTAGTCAAGCTGGGCGGTCCGGTGCCGGACCGGCCGGGGTTCGACCTGGTCGGCGCCCTGGTCGGATCCGAGGGGACGCTGGGGGTCGTGACCGAGGTCGTCCTGCGACTGCTACGGCTGCCCGAGGATGTCAGAACGCTCCTGGCGGCGTTCTCGTCCACCGACGCCGCGGGCGCGGCGGTGTCCGGCATCATCGCGGCCGGGATCGTTCCGGCGGCGGTGGAGATGATGGATCGGCTGACGATCAAGGCGGCCGAGGCGGCGGTGCACCCCAACTTCCCGCAGGCCGAGGCCGTGCTGATCGTCGAACTCGACGGCCCGCGTGCCGAAGTCGGCGCGCTGTTCCGTCGCGTCGAGTCGGTCTGCCGCGAGGCTGGGGCGAGCGAGGTGCGCGTGGCGGCTGATGCCGACGAGCGTGCGCGTTTCTGGGCGGGGCGAAAGGCGGCGTTCGCGGCGATGGGTCGGGTTTCGCCGGACTACTACGTTCAGGACGGCGTGATCCCCCGCACGAAGCTGTCGGAAGTCTTGCGGCGGATCCGCGCGCTGGCGGAGCGTTCCGGACTGCGGATCGGCAACGTGTTTCATGCGGGCGACGGCAACTTGCACCCGCTCATCTGCTACGACGGCGCCGTGGAGGGGCAGGCCGAACTCGCCGCCGCCGTGGGCGGTGAGATTCTTCAGTACTGCGTGGAGGCGGGTGGGTCGATCACGGGTGAGCACGGCGTTGGCGCCGACAAGGCGGCGCACATGGCGAAGATGTTCAGCGAGGTCGACCTCGAGACGATGCACCGGCTGCGGTGCGCGTTCGACCCTTCTGGCCTCTGCAACCCGCAGAAGATCTTTCCGACGCCACGGCTGTGCGGGGAAGTGCCGCGTCCCTACCGGGCGCACCCGGTCGTGCGCGCCGGATTGGCCGAGCGGTTCTGATGGCCGCGGTCAACGAACTTGCGGCGGTCGCAGCGCGCGTGGCGGGGGAGGGCGCCGTCCGTGTCGGCGCGACGGCCGTCTGCGGCGTCGTGCCGGGGATCGTGGTTGCACCCAAGAGCGTCGCGGCCCTATCGGAAACGCTGCGCTGGGCGCACGGGCGGCGTCTGGCGGTCGTCCCCACCGGCGCCGGCACCAAGCTCGAGTGGGGCGGCGTCCCGCCACGGATCGATCTCCTGCTGTCGCTCGGCCGCCTCGATGCCGTCGTGGCGCATCGCCACGGCGACCTGACCGCAACCGTGCAGGCCGGCGCCTCCCTAGGTCGGGTGAATGAGCTGCTGCGACGCCACGGCCAGTGGTTGCCGCTCGACCCCGCGCACGGCGAGCGCGCTACGATCGGCGGCATAGTCGCGACCAACGACGCTGGCCCGCGCCGCCATCGACACGGCGCGCCGCGGGAGCTCATTCTCGGCGTCACGTTCGTGCGGGCCGACGGCGCGATAGCGAGCGCAGGCGGGATCGTCGTGAAGAACGTGGCCGGTTACGACCTCTCGAGGCTGCTGACCGGCTCGTTCGGCGCGCTCGGGGTCGTCGTCGACGCGACCTTCAAGCTGTCGCCGTTGCCGCCAACCTCGCGAACGGTCGTCGCCGCCGGCCTCGACCCCGGGACGATCGATGGCGCGACCAGCGCCGTCATGGCGAGCCAGCTGGCGCCGAGTGCCCTGGAGGTGCAGGGCCCCCCGTTCTCCCTCCTGGCGCGCTTCGAGACGGTGCAGGAGGCCTCTGAGCGCCAGGCTGAGGAAGTGGCCGCGCTCTGGCGCGGGTGCGGTGCGGCCGACACCGGGGTCTTGACCGGTGCGGCCGAGACCGAGCGCTGGACGGCCCACCACGACGCGGTCTGGGGCCGTGAGGACGATATCTGCCGGATCGGGCTCTTGCCCGACCAGTTGCCCGGCCTTCTGGAGGAGTTCGTCGGCCTGCTGCAGCGCCACGAGATCGAAGGGCAGCTGGCCGGCCGGGTCGAGACCGGCGCGCTTCACGCCCGGATAGGGACCGATGCCGCGGCATCGCGGGCGATCATCGATCGGCTGCGAGCTCGGGTCGAGCCTCGCGGCGGCCATGTCGCCCTGCTGCGGGGCTCGCCGGCCCTGCGGGCGCAGATCGAGCCGTGGGGGGCGATGGGTGACGCCACCGGTGTCATGGATGCGGTTAAGCGGCAGTTCGATCCCCAGGGCATCCTGAGCGCCGGGCGATGGCCGGAGGCGGAGGCCCGGGCATGAGCGTCGCGTCCGACCGCCGCGCCGACCTCGCGGCATGCGTCCACTGCGGATTCTGTCTGCCGACCTGTCCGACCTACGTCCTGTGGCGTCAGGAGATGGACTCGCCGCGCGGCCGGCTGCATCTGATGAAGGCCGAAGCCGACGGCCGCGTGCCGATCGCCGAGGCGCTTGTCGGGCGGATGGATGCCTGTCTCGGATGCCTGGCGTGCACGACGGCCTGTCCGTCGGGCGTCGAGTACGGTCCGCTTATCGAACAGGCCCGCGCGGGCATTGAAGCGGAGTTCCGGCGTCCACTCGGCGACCGCCTGTTCAGGACCCTCCTGTTTCAGGCCCTGCCGTATCCCAGCCGACTAAGGTGGGTCGCCGCGCCGATGGCTGCCGTGGCTGCGATCGGCGACTGGCTCGACCGACGTGGCTGGCTCGACTGGCTCCCGGCGAGGCTCTGCGCCCTCGTCCGGCTGGCGCCCCGGTCGGTGGCGGCGGGTGGGTCGTTGCCGGCGCGGACGCCGGCCCTCGGAACGCGACGGGCCACGGTCGGCCTGCTTACCGGATGCGTCCAGCGCGTCTTCTTCGGCGATGTCAACTGGGCCACCGCGCGCGTCCTTGCCGCCGAGGGATGCGATGTGGTCGTGCCGGGCGATCAAGGGTGCTGCGGAGCGCTGGCGTTGCACGCGGGGCGCGAGGATGAGGCCAGGGGATTCGCGCGTCGGTTGATCGCCGTGTTCGAGCGAAGTGGCGTCGATCGGATCGCGGTCAACGTCGCCGGGTGCGGCGCCGCGATGAAGGAGTACGGTCGGCTCTTCGCCGACGACCCCGAATGGGCGGCGCGCGCCGCGGCGTTCGCCGCCCGCGTCGGCGACGTCTCGGAGGTGCTGGACGAGGTCGGGCCGGTGCGCGCCACGCGCCACCCGATCGACGCCCGGGTCGCGTACCACGACCCGTGCCACCTCGCGCACGGCCAGGGCGTGCGCGCGCAACCGCGACGATTGCTCGAGGCGATTCCGGGTCTGAGTGTCGTGACCCCGGCCGAAGGTGAGTTGTGCTGCGGCAGCGCCGGCATCTACAACCTCGTGCAGCCCGAGGCGGCGGCCGCGCTGGGGGCCCGGAAGATCGCCGCGATCACGGAACTCGACACCGATCTCGTGGCCACCGGGAACGCCGGCTGCCTGCTGCAGTTGGCCGCGGCCGGGCGGGCCGCGGGCCGGCCGATGCGCCTCGTCCACCCGATCGAGATTGTCGACGCGTCGATCCGCGGGACGCGGCCGTAGGCGCGGGGCCGCTCACGGCGACGACGGTTCGGTCGCGCGAATCCGCTGGACCCGGATCAATCGCGGCTGCGTCGCGCTCAGCATCGCTCGTCGTCATGATGCCCGCGCCGACCGGTCGAGGGCATCGAGGGCGACCTCCGCCGGCGCCTGGATCGCGAGGTCGAGCGTGGCCGAGGCGGGGGTGGCTTCCGGGTTGATCTCGACGGTATAGGCGCCCCGCCGCTTCGCCTCGGGTGCCAGGGAAGCTGCCGGGTACACGACCGACGACGTGCCGATCGTCAAGAAGAGATCGCAGTCGAGGGCGGCCTCACACTGTTTCATTACCTCGGTGTCGAGCGACTCGCCGAACCAGACGACGCCGGGGCGGACGAGGCCGTCGCAGTGCGGGCATCGCGGCGGGAGCTCGACGAAATCGGCCCGGCGGTCTTCCCAGCGCGCCGGCGCGGCCGCGCAGCGATCCGAGCACTGGAGTTCCCAGAGTGACCCGTGCATCCTGACGACGCGGCGAGTGCCGGCGGCCTCGTGCAGGCCGTCGACGTTCTGGGTGATGAGGGTGAAGTCGGCGTAGTGCCGGCTCCAGCCGGAAATGACCTCGTGCGCCCGATTCGGCCGGCACGCCGCGATCGTCGATCGTCGCCAGGCATACCACTCCCAGGCCAGAGCGGGGTCGCGTGCGAACGCCTCCGCGGTCGTCAGGGATTCCGGTCGGTGCTGCTTCCAGAGGCCGCCGGCCCCGCGGAAGGTCGGGACGCCACTGGCGGCCGAGACGCCGGCGCCGGTGAGGACGGTGACCCGGGTCGCGGCCGACAGCAGCTCGGCGAGCGGTGCGACGAGAGCGGCGAGCAATGCCACGGCTGCTACTCCAGGGGCTTCAGCGCGCCGAGCATCGTCGGAATCAGTTCGGTGATCGTCGGGTGGGCATCGGGTGTCGCCCTCTCGTCGGCAGGTTCCCGTCATCGCGTTCGAACACGACATAATAGCGAAATGGCGAAGGGGAAGCGATTGACCGCCTCACCGTGGATGCTGTTCGGACCTGGCCGTCCGGCTTGCCGGGTGACCAGATGAGCGATCTCGCGGTCGAGCGGCAGGCGATATCGGGCGATGTGGCGTTCACGGGCGCACTGCGCGACGCCTCGGCCGACTGGGAGACGCGCGCGCGCGTCGCCCGGCTCTGGGCGAAGGACGCCACGCTCTGGACCGGTGGCGACGAGGCCGACTGGCTGGGCTGGCTCGACATCGTGCCGGCCCAGCAGGCGCGCGGTTCCCACTTCAGGGCGCTGTCGAGTCATGCCGCGCGAGGGGGGTTCACCGACGCGGTCGTGCTCGGCATGGGCGGCTCCAGTCTCTGTGCCGACGTCCTCAGTCGCAGCCTCGGTCCCGTCGACGGTGCGCCCCGACTGCGGGTCCTCGATTCGACCGACCCGGCCCAGGTTGCATCGGTTGAGGCCGCGGTCGACCTCGAACGCTGTCTGTTCATCGTCGCCAGCAAGTCCGGGACGACGCTCGAGCCGAGTCTCTTCGGGGACTACTTCTACGGGCTGGTGGAGGCGCGGCTGGGCGATCGCGCGGGAGAGCACTTCCTCGCCGTGACCGATCCAGGCTCGCGGCTCGAGGTGTTGGCAAAGCGGCGGCGATTCCATTCAGTCGCCCCGGGCGTCAGGAGCATCGGTGGACGCTACTCGGCGCTGTCCGACTTCGGCCTGGTGCCGGCCGCCGTCATGGGCCTCGACGTCGAACGCCTCCTGGCGTGCGCGGCGGAGATGGCGAGCGCGTGCGGCGTCGACCGGCCGGTTGCGAGCAATCCGGGCGTGCAACTCGGCCTGGCACTCGGCCTCGCCGCACGCGCCGGGCGTGACAAGGTCACCTTCGCCCTGTCGAACGGTCTGCTCCCGCTGGGTGCCTGGCTGGAGCAGTTACTGGCCGAGTCGACCGGCAAGCGCGGCCTCGGGCTCATCCCGGTCGATGGCGAGCCCGCCGGCTCGCCGGAGGTCTACGGTGCCGACCGGGTGTTCGTGTCGATCCGGTTGACAGCTGAGGGCGGCGAGAGCGACGACGCAGAGGCCGAACATGCTGCTGCGATCGACGCGCTGGAGGCGACCGGGCACCCGGTCGTCCGGATCACGCTTGGCGACCGGTACGACCTGGCGGGAGAGTTCTTCCGGTGGGAGATCGCGACGGCCGTTGCCGGCGCGGTGCTCGCAATCAATCCGTTCGATCAACCCGACGTCGAGGCCGGCAAGGTCGCTACCCGGGCGCTGACCGACGCGTACGAGACGTCGGGGCGCCTGCCTTCGGAGACGGCGTTCGCCGCGGATGACGACTTCACCCTGTTCGCCGACGACTTGAATCGCGAAGCGCTGAGCGTGGCGGGGGCCACCTCGCCCGCCGCTGTGCTGCGGGCCCACCTCGGCCGACTCGGCGCGGGCGACTACTTTGCCTTGCTCGCCTACTTGGAGATGCAACCGGCGCACGAGGCGGCGCTCGGTCGGATGCGCCAGAGTGTCCGCGACCGGACGCGGGCCGCGACCTGTGTCGGGTTCGGCCCGCGCTATCTCCACTCGAGCGGCCAGGCCTACAAGGGTGGCCCGAACAGCGGCGTGTTCCTTCAAATCACCGCGGAGGATGCGGTCGACCTGCCGATTCCGGGCCGGGCATACTCATTCGGCGTCGTGAAGGCGGCACAGGCCAGGGGTGACTTCGACGTCCTCGCGGAGCGGAAGCGCCGCCTGCTGCGCGTGCACCTCGGTGCGGACGTGACCGCCGGCCTGGCGTCGCTGGAGCGGGCGGTGCTGGACGCCCTGGCCTGACCTGGCGCTAGACGAGGAGGCAGATGCAACTGGGAATGGTGGGTCTCGGACGGATGGGCGCGAACATGGTGCGGCGCCTCATGGCGGGCGGTCATCGGTGCGTCGTGTTCGACCTCGACGCGAAAGCGGTCGAACGGATGGCGGCCGATGGCGCGAAAGGGGCCGTGTCGCTCGATAGCCTCGTCGAGGCGCTGGACCCGCCGCGGGCCGTCCGGGGGCAGTACGGGCCGGGGACCGGCGCCGACGGCGGTGACGTGCCCGGGTATCGTGCCGAGCCGAGCGTCGAGCCCGGGTCCGATACCGAGACCTTCGTCGCGTTGAAGCTGCTGGTCGACAACTGGCGGTGGGCCGGCGTGCCGTTCTATCTCCGCACCGGGAAGCGGATGCCGGCCCGGTTGACAGAGATCGCCATCCAGTTCAAGCGCGCGCCGTTCATGATGTTCCGCGAGACGGCGGTGGAACAGTTGGCACCGAACACGCTGGTGATGCGGATTCAGCCCGACGAAGGGATCTCACTCCACTTCGGCGCGAAGATGCCGTCAGCCGCGTTGCAGATCGGCGGTGTCGACATGGACTTCTCGTATACCGACTACTTCGGCCGGATGCGGTCGACCGGCTACGAGACGCTGCTGTACGACGCGATGAAGGGCGACCCCACGCTGTTCCAGCGGGCGGACAACGCCGAGGCGGGATGGCGGACCGTCTCGCCGATTCTCGATGTCTGGGGCGCACTCCCGGCGCGCGACTTTGCGAACTACGCCGCGGGCGACGCTGGGCCGTCGGCCGCCGACGAATTGCTCGCCCGGGACGGCCGTCGCTGGCGGCCTCTCGGCCGGTAGCGAGCGGCGTCAGATGACACCCAGGTACCCGAGTCCGTCGCGCGCGAACTTCAACGCGTAGACGAAGAGCCCCACGCCGAGTCCGCGGAGCGTGTAGCGGTAGGCCGCGCCCTCCAGAAACGATCGGCCGCGGGATGCCACGACGGCGAACGTGATCTTGGCTCCGACCAGGCAGACGTACAGACCGACCAGGAAAAGGGCGACGAACGACCAACCGGCCCGATGCGCGACGAAGATTGTCGGCGCGCCGACGGTGAACCAGAACAGATACGGGTTGGGGTTCGCAAGGTTGGTGAGCATCCCCTTCCGCAGCGAACCGGGTGCCTGGGCGTTCAGGCTCGCCACCGGCGCCTTGAAGACCAGGCTCTGGTAGGCGAGGTAGCTGAGGAAGGCCGCGCCCGTGAGCGCGATCACCCCGAGGGCCAGGCCCGTGTCGTCGAGCCGGCCGATGAAGAGCAGGGCGGCCAGGGCGATCGGCGCGTCGGTCAGGAGCGGCGCGATCGCGACCTTCAGGCCTTCACCCAGGCCGTAGCGGAGGCTCTGGACGATGACGAGCATCGTGACCGGGCCAGGAGCGAAGCCGCCAGCGAGCCCGACCAGCGCGCCGGCGACGAGAAATGACCAGCCGTCGGACATGCCGTGCGCGGCCTCAGAAACAGGAAAGGGGTCGAAGCTTGTTCGCCTCGACCCCTTTCGGAAGTTGGTTGCGGGGGCGGGATTTGAACCCGCGACCTTTGGGTTATGAGCCCAACGAGCTACCGGACTGCTCCACCCCGCGTCAGAGATTATACGCCCGCTACCGTCGTGTCTGGCAAGGACAGGCGAATCCCGATGGTAACATGCGCCGTTCGAGAGGGTCAACGACGCGGCGCGCGATCGGCGCGCCGTCTGGCTACTCGAGCCGGCGGGACGCCGGCTCGACGTCTTTGATGATGAACAGGATCTCGCCCGGACTGAGCAAGCCGAGGTCGCGCCGCGCGATCGCCTCGATCGCCCTGGGATCCTCGCGCAAGCGCCTGGCCTCCTCTCGCAGTCGGGCGTTCTCCTGACGCTGCTGGGCGATCTCGGCCTGGAGGGCGGCATCCCGACGGCGCGCCCGCAAGGTTTCCAGTAAGCCGCGCTCGCCGATAATCGCATCCGCCAGCAGGATGCTCGTCACGAACACCAGCAAGAGCTGGAGCGTCCGTCGGCTGCGGGGGGGAGGCGGCTTGCGTCGGGCGTTGCGGCGAGGGGCGCGAGGCAGTTCAATCTTCGGCATGGCGCAAACGGTCGTACTCCTGGTGTTTCGGCCGCAGGCTCCGGGGCGAATAGGGTGCGGGCTCGGTCGGCGGTGCGGGTCTTCAGACCCGCGAAGGCCGGCCGGACGGAGGGCAGCGTGAGCGCAGACAGATGTGTCATCGTCCTGACGACGATGCCGACGGCGGACGCGGCGGATCGCCTCGCGACGACGCTGGTCGAGGAGCGGCTGGCCGCGTGCGTGAACATCCTCCCCGAGATGCGGTCGGTCTACCGCTGGGACGGGCAGATCGAGCGGGGCACCGAACACCAGATCGTCATGAAGACGACACCCGGGAAGGTCGGGGCGCTGCACGCCAGGGTGGAGGCGCTGCATCCGTACGCCGTGGCCGAGATCCTCGACATCCAGGCGAGTGGCGGCGGCGCGGCCTACCTAAAGTGGGTGACGGAGTCGGTGGGCTGAACGACGGGTGGCCGCGAGTGGGCTCTAGAGCAGCCGAATGACCAGGAAGCCGCCGACGAGCAGGGCGAGAAACAGGAGCGCCGCCAGGTCGAAGTGACGCTCGATGGAGTGCCGGACGCGCGGCCCCCAGATCCGGAGAATCGTCGAGACCAGGAAGAACCGGCCGGATCGGCCGACGAAGCTGACGAGCAGGAACGGCCAGAACGCCATCCCCGTGGCGCCCGCGGCGATCGTCGCGACCTTGAACGGAATCGGGGTGAAGGCGGCACCGGCCAGGAACCAGACGCCCCAGACCCCGGTGTAGATCCCCACGACCTGCTCCCAGCGCGCCTGGGCGCCGTAGAAGTCGACGATCGGCTGTCCGGCGGTGGCCATGAACACAGCGCCGATCAGGTAGCCGATGGCGGCGCCGGCCACCGAGCCGGCGGCGCAGAGCCCGGCGGCCTGCAGCCAGCGCTTCGGATTCGCGGCGACGATGGCGATCAACAGGACGTCGGGCGGGATCGGGAAGACCGAGCTTTCAGCGACGGCGATGGCGAACAGCGCCGCGAGGCTGACGGGTGTGTCCGCCCAGTGCATCGTCCAGTCGTACATGCCTCGGAGCCATCGGCGTGGTGCGTTGAGGACAGCGAGCGTGGGAGCCATCGGACGGCGGAGAGCCCCTAGGCGTCCAGCGCCTGGCGGAGGTCGGCTTCCAGATCGGCGAAGTCCTCGATGCCGACCGAGAGGCGCACGAGGCCGTCGGTAATGCCGCGGGCCCGGCGCGCGTCCGCGGGGACCGAGGCGTGGGTCATCGTCGCCGGGTGACTGATCAGACTTTCGACTCCGCCGAGGCTCTCGGCGAGCGAGAAGACGCCGACGCTCTCGAGCACCCGGCGCGCCGCCTCGAGCGATCCCAGCTCGAAGGCGACCATGCCGCCGAAACCGTTCATCTGGCGTCGCGCCAGCTCGTGCTGTCGATGATCCGGAAGGCCGGGGTAGAAGACGCGCCCAACCTTCGGGTGGTCCGCGAGGCACTGCGCCAGGGCGAGGCCGCTGGCGTTGTGCTGCGCCATCCTGAGAGCCAGGGTCTTCGTGCCTCGAAGCAAGAGCCACGAGTCGAACGGGCTGAGGATGGCGCCGGCGGCATTCTGGACGAACCGCAGCCACTCGATATGGTCGTCGCGAGCGGCCACGACCATGCCCCCGACGCTGTCGGCGTGCCCGTTTAGATACTTCGTGGTGCTGTGCACGACGAGGTCGGCGCCGTGCTCGAGTGGCCGTTGCACATACGGGCTGGCGAACGTGTTGTCCACGACGAATGCGACATCGCGCGCGCGTGTGATTTCCGCCGCGGCCGCCAGGTCGGTCAGGTCCAGCACGGGGTTCGCAGGCGTCTCGACGAACAGCATCTTCGTGGCCGGGGTCATGGCGGCGACGGTCCGAGTTAGGTCGCTCGTGTCGACGTACGAGAAGTCGAGCTGGTACCGCCGGCCGACCTGTTCGAAGAGTCGATAGGTGCCGCCGTAGGTGTTCTCGGTCACGACGACGTGGTCGCCGGCGCGCAGCAGGGTCGACACCGCATCGATGGCCGCCATCCCCGAGGCAAACGCAATGCCGGCCTTGCCGCCTTCCAGCGCCGCGATGTTAGCTTCGACCGCTTCCCGCGTCGGGTTCTGGGTGCGTGAGTACTCGTAGCCCTTGTGCTGCCCGAGGGCGTCCTGCACGTAGGTCGAGGTCTGGTAGATCGGCGTGACGATCGCGCCCGTCGTGGGGTCGGGGTGCTGCCCGGCGTGCACGCACAGCGTCTTGAAACGGGAAGTGGGGCGGTTCGTCACGTGAAATCCTCGCGGCCGTCCGATGTCATCAGCCGCGGCGGTCGCGCCAGGCGGCGGCAGCTACGATACATCTGATATATTTCGTTTTCAAACCGCCATGGTCGCCCAACCGCATGGAGACGCGCCGCGCGACGGCTTGCCCCGCCCTTCGCTCCATGCAATGGCGGACAGGATGTCGGCCTGGTTCGCGCGGTCCTGGTCCGGACGCGCCGTCTCCGTCGCCATTCTCATCAAGGTCTTCGTCCTGGTCGTCGCGCCGACGGTCCCGCTCCTCGGGCTCGCCGACCTGGTCGCGACACTCGTCCTGCTGGTCGCGGGGCTGGTCGGCCTGGCCAGGTTGCTGGCCGAAGTGCGGCGACGCTTTCTCTGGCGAGTCCGCCGGAAGCTGATCGTCTCGTACCTCTTCATCGGATTCGTCCCGGTGCTGCTGGTGATGGCGTTCTTCGTCCTGGCCGGCGTGCTGATGTTCCTCAACGTCAGTTCGTTCCTCGTCCGCACCGGGTTCGATGATCTCGTCGAGGAGGCGGCGCTGCTGGCCGATTCCTCGGCGGGCGAGCTGGTCCGTGGTGCGGGCGTGTCGGACGCGCCGTCGGTGCTGGCCGGCAAGCGGGCGGCGATGCTCGCGCGGCACCCGGACCTGTCCCTGGCCATTGTCACGCGCGCCGGTGGAGCGCAGACGGCGATGACTGGCCCGTGGCGTCACCTGCAGCCGCCGCGTCAGTTGCCGGCGTGGATCGACCCGAATGGGTTCGGCGGTCTCGTGGCCTACTCGACGCCTGACGAAGCCAGCACCGAACTCGTGGCGCGGGCGGTCAGCTTTCAACCGGAGGATGCCGACTATGCGGTGGTCGTGGACATTCCGATCACCGGACTCACGCGCGAACGGATCGGCGCGGCGACGGGCATCGTCCTGGGGCGCGCGGCGCTCGTCACCAACGAAGGCGAGGTCGTGGCGCCGGTGGGCCGAGGGAGCGCTCCGGTCGAACCGCCGGGACCCGAGGTGGTGGGCGACGCAGCGGCCGGGTCATCGACGGAGGCCCCGGCGGTCCTCGAAGGCTATACGCTCGACTGGGTCACCTTCGTCGACTACACCGACTGGGCGAGCGGCCGGAGCGGCCAGGTCACGACGGCGATCGAGGTCGGGCTTGGCGACTTCTATCGACGCATCACCGGCGCCCAGGCCAGCCTGGGCACCGTCAACCTCGGGTCGATCTTCGTCCTCGTGCTGACGGTCATCGGCGCGCTCTTCCTGATCATCGAGGGCACCGCGTTCGTGATGGGGCTTGCGCTGGCGAAATCGATCACCGGGTCGGTCCACGAGCTGTTCACCGGCACCGAACGGGTGCGTGCGGGCGATCTGAAGCATCGCATTCAGGTGCGAACGCGGGACCAGCTGGGTCAGCTGGCCGAGTCGTTCAATTCGATGGCGGGCAGCATCGAGCAACTCCTGAAGCAGGCGGCCGAGAAGAAGCGGCTCGAGGAGGAACTTCGAATCGCCCGCGACATTCAGATGTCGCTGCTGCCGTCGGGCTCGGTGGATATGCCGGGGGTGAACCTCACGGCCATGTGCGTTCCGGCGCGAGAGGTCGGTGGAGACTACTACGACTTCTTCCGGCTCGGACCGGACCGGTTGGGGATCCTGATTGCCGATGTGTCGGGCAAGGGCACGTCCGCGGCGTTCTACATGGCCGAACTCAAGGGCCTCGTGCTCTCGCTCAGCCAGGTCTACGACTCGCCGAAACAGCTCCTGATCGAGGTCAATCGGCTCATCTCCGACAACCTCGACACGCGCAGTTTCATCACGATGACCTACGCCGTGCTCGACATGGCCGCCGGCGATCTGACCCACGCGCGCGCCGGGCACACGCCGCTCATCTACCTGCCGGGCGGGGAGCCGACGCCCAGGGCGCAGGTGCTGGCACCGGACGGACTGGTGCTGGGCCTGCGTTTCGACGGAATTGCCGAGAAATTCGAGCAATTGCTCGAGGAACATACCCTACCGGTCGCGCCGGGTGACGTCATAGCCCTGTACACCGACGGGGTCAGCGAGGCGATGAATCCGGAGTCCGACTTCTTCGGGGAATCCCGGCTGAGCCAGGTGATCGAACAGCATGGCCACATGTCGTCTGAAGACCTCAAGCACCAGGTGCTGAATGAGGTGGAATCGTTCGTCGCCGGCGCGGAGCAGCACGACGACATGACGATGATTCTGGTCAAGGTCGGCTCGACGGCCGAGGCATCGGTCGAGGTTGGGCCGGTGGCGATGGCGCGCTCGTGACGGCACCGCCAGACCCATCGCGCGACGATCTGGCCACCGTGCTGGCCACGTTCTCGGACGCCGAGGCCAGCGTCGTGCAGGCCCTGCTCGGGAGCCACGGAGTACCCGCGATCATTACGTCCGACAAGCTCGGCGCCTTGGTGACGCTGCGCGGCGACGATCGGCCGACGGTGCGCGTCAGCGTCGCCGAGGCACACGTCGCCGAGGCGCGGCGGATCATCGAGGCGTCCCGCGGCGCGAGCGATGAGGGCGGTGCGCGCGACGATGCCGGCCTCGAGAGGGCGCTGGACTACCGCTTTCGCGACCGCGGTCTGCTCGAGCACGCACTGACGCACCGTTCGCGCGTGCACGAGGATCCGAGCGGCGGGGTGGCCGACAACGAGTCGCTCGAGTTTCTGGGTGACGCCGTGCTCGGTTTCGTCGTCGCGGATCTGCTGTTCCGTGAATTTCCCGAGCACGATGAAGGCGGGAAGTCGAAGATGAAGGCATCGCTCGTGTCGGCCGCGACGCTGGCCGAACGGGGCGGGGCGCTTGGGCTCGGCGACTTTCTGCTGCTGGGGAAGGGCGAGGCGAAGTCCGGAGGCCGCGCGAAGCAGGCATTGCTGGCCGATGCGTATGAAGCGCTGATCGCCGCCATTTACCTGGACGGCGGCATCGACCCGGCGCGAGCGTTCATCGAACGGCAACTCGCCGGCATGATCGACGAGTTTCGGCGGGGCCGCCGGCCCGAGGGGTTGAGCGTCGACCACAAGTCGGCGCTGCAGGAGTGGGCCCAGGCGCACGGCCGGTCCTTGCCGGCCTATGGCGTGGTTGGCGAAACGGGACCAGACCACCAGAAGGTCTTCGTGGTGGCGGTTCGCCTCGGGGATGCCGAGGCCGCGCGCGCGGAGGGTCGGAGCAAGAAGGAGGCGGAGCAGCGGGCCGCAGCCCTCGCGCTCGAGACACTGCGGGTGGCCGGGGCCTGAGCGCCGCCGGGGATCGCGGTTCAGTCGATCTCGACCACGCTCCAGCTGCGGTCGGCGACCGGGTCGCTGGCCGCCGCCAGCGCGGGTTCCACCTCCGGCAGGACGCCGTGGGCGAACCGCTGCACCTCCCGGGCCAGCTGTTCTTCGTCGAGCGGTTCGGGACGGCAGTGCAGCCGGACCCAGAGGCGCAGCAGCGGGTCCACGAAACCGTACCGCTTCTGTCCCGCCGAAATCAGATCGACATCTTCCAGCCAGGAGAGGTAGTCCTTGGTCGAGCCAGGCGTTCGGCGCAGACGCTGCGCGATCTCGGTGAGCGTGAGCGGCTCCTGCTCGGCCAGCACCTGCAGGATCGCCTTGAGCGCACCGTAGCCCCGAGCGCGATGCAGACGCAGTTCGTAGCAGAAGCGGCAGCGTTCCCAGAGAAGGGCGCCACGCGCCATCTGGCCGGCGAGCGCAGCTACGGGATCGTCGCCCACCGATCCGTCCATTCCGCGCATCGCGTCGTCGAGCAGTTGCACGTAGGACGGTCGCCCGTCGGTCAGTGCGCGCACGGCGCGCGCCAGTTCGGCCCGGCCGAGCGTGTCCCGCGGGGCGTAATCGTCCGAGAGCACCTCGGCGACTTCGGCCGGTGAGAGCGGCGGCACATGGATGACCTCGTACTCGGGTGAGGCGTCGCGCAGCAGCCGATGGGCCCGGCTCATGTAGCGTGTGCTCAGGACGAAGCGATTGCGGCTGCCTCGCAGGGCCTGGATGAGGTCGCGCAGCACCATCCGCAGCCCCGGAAAGCTGTCGAACGTCTTGAGTTCGAGGACTTCATCCAGCAGGAACACCGCCGGATGTCCGTCCGGGGTCCGGGCCGAATCGAGGAACGCCAGCGCCGCCTGAAACGCGTCCCGTGCCGACACGCCATCTTCGAGGGGACGCGGATGCGCGGCGCTCGAGAACGGCGAATCGACAGTGATGGCGCGCAGGAAGCCCTCGGGCGTCGTGGTGGCCTGCTCGATATCGATGTACTGGCACCGATCCGAGCCGAGGATCTGTCTGAGGCGCAACAGGAGCACCGTGCGACCCGTGCCGCACGCGCCGAGGACGAACGGAAGGCGGACCGGGTCTGCTTCGAGTGCCGACAGGACGCGCCGCTCCACGGCCGAGCGTTCGACCATCATACGAGGCCTCGTCTGCCGTGGTGGGGAGCGTGGGTGTTGGTCGTCACGAGTCGAAGAGTCGAATGGTGATGACACGTGACGGTCGTCATGATCTCGGGCCGTCCGATGACGCGACGTGCGTCATATTCAACGAGCCGCCCGCCGGACGAATAGAACTTATGGAAACGTGTCGAATGTTGTCAATGCCAATCGAGAATCTATGATCAAGAATTTCGTGCTTGACTTCTGTCTAAAGCGTGATCTCGACCCGGTTGTGCGGAAACCTTGGGCTAATCATCGGTTGCGACAGGCGTTGGCGCGTCTTACATTGTCGTTCGCCGCCGTCTTTTGTTACGATCGCGGGCTGCGGCAGGCGGATCACTCTTCGGAGGGGTGCCAACGATGAATCTTGCGGTGCTCGGCGCGCAGTGGGGCGATGAAGGCAAGGGGAAGATTGTCGATCTCCTGGCTCCGCGATTTGGCGTCGTCGCGCGATATCAGGGTGGGCACAACGCCGGCCATACGGTCTACGTGTCCGGCAAGAAGTTTGTGTTGCATCTGATTCCGTCGGGCATCCTCCACAGCGGCACGACCTGCATGATCGGTAATGGCGTCGTGATCGATCCGGACGCGCTGATGACCGAGATCGAGATGTTGGCGTCGCTCGAGATCGAGGTCGGGCAGCGACTGCGCATCAGCGACAAGGCGCACGTGATCATGCCGTATCACCGCGACCTCGAGCTGCTGGCCGAGGCGCGCCGCGGTGAGCGAAAGATCGGGACGACCTCGCGCGGGATCGGCCCGGCCTACGAGGACAAGATCGGCCGACGCGGTATTCGGATTGGCGATCTGGAGGATTGCTCGCTCGCGGGCCCGCTGGCCGGGGTCGTCAAGGAGAACGTGGCGGCCAGGAATCGCCTGATTTCAGGGGCGGAGATGGACTGGCAGGCGGTCCTGGGCCACATGGCGGCGTCCTGGGACCGGCTCAAACTCTGGGTGACCGACGTGTCGCTGGCGCTGGCCGAGGCGCGGGAGGCGGGGCAGGCGATCCTGTTCGAGGGGGCGCAGGGCGCGCTGCTGGACATCGACCACGGGACCTTCCCCTACGTGACCTCGTCGAACGCCACGATTGGCGGCGTGTGCACCGGGCTCGGTGTCCCGCCGCGGGCGATCGACGGTGTGCTCGGCGTCGTCAAGGCCTACACCACGCGCGTTGGGGAAGGGCCGCTGCCGACCGAACTGACCGGTGAAGCCGGCGAGCGGCTCCGAGAATCGGGACAGGAGTACGGGGCGTCCACGGGACGGCCGCGGCGCTGCGGGTGGTTCGACGCGGTGGCGATGCGCTACGCCGTCCGCCTGAACGGCCTCGACGCGCTGGCCATCACGAAACTGGACGTCCTCGACGATCTCGATGAGATCTCCGTCTGCACGGCGTATCGACGCGAGGGCAGGTTGCTGCACGACTTTCCCTCGGACTCTGGCGTACTCGCGTCATGCGAGCCGGTCTACGAGACGCTGCCCGGCTGGTCGTCGCCGACTCAGGGTGCGCAGTCGGAGAAGGACCTGCCGTTGGAAGCGCGTGCCTACGTAGCGAAGCTCGAGGAACTCGCGGGCGCGCCGGCCGTGATCCTGTCGACGGGCTCGGATCGTGTCGACACGATCCGTCGGGATCACTCGATACTCGAGAAGTGGATCGGGCCGAGCCGCTAGTCGCTAGGCTTGTTGGAGCGCGGCGCAGAAGCGGTCGATACTCGCCGGGTCGGCGCGCCCGAACGCCAGGCCCGCCCGATACTGCGCGGTACCTTCCGGGGATTCGAAGTTGGCCCAGACGACGCGCGCCTCGAACTGCAGAGTTTCGGTGTCGCTCGTCAGATCCGCCTGGTACTGGTGGTTCGGCTTGAGCGCCTGCTGCGAGATTACCTGAGCGCCGGTCTGCGAGAGGTCCACCAGCGTCACCGTACTACCGTCCAGCTTCAGCTCGGCACCGCCTGGATCGGGAGGCGGGGCGCGATGCGCGTGCCCTCCGCGTCCAGCGCGGCTTCGCCGAGGTCGGGCGGGGCTTCGTTTGTTGGCGGCGCAGCGTCCGGCGTGTCGAGTGCGGCCTCTGGCACGGCGGCAGACACCGCGGCGGGTACGGCGACGGGCCGTCGCCGCGGGATGACGCGGGAGTAGTCGCTGTCGTGCTCCAGAACGCGGATCTCGATATTGGCCAGTGACGCGTCGGCCTTGATCCGGTTGATGAGGGCGGCGCCGCGCGGCGTGACCGCGAAGAATCGTTCGAGGACGATGAGCGGTGGTCGATGCTGCGTGACCGCGGCGATCGCTTGCAGCGCCTCGCCGTCGGAGAAGTTCAGCACCGAACCGTTGATCCCGGCGCGTGTCGTCAGTGCCGCCGCGTGTTGCGCGGACGAGACGAGAATCGCCGCCAAGGCGCCCATTGAGCCAGTGTACCCGGGCCGATGCGGCCAGGCAAAGCGCTCCGTCTTCCGCTGGCGGTGACCTGGCGGGCTCAGCGGCCGCTGGCCGCGGCGACCTCGTCTTCGGTGTAGGCGGAAAAAATGTAGGGGAGTGCCTCGATGTGGGCCGCGACGGCGCCCAGGTCGAAGCCCAAGTCGCTCAAGCGATCGCGATCGATGAAGATCTGATTGTCGGCCGCGTCGCCATAGAAGAAGACCACGCGCCGCTCGTCGGGATCGAATCGGTCGTGCACCCCGTCGACGATCTCCGTGATGTAGCGACGGTCGGTCGCCGGTGGGTCAGGCTCCGCCGGCGTGCCGTGGTCGGAGACGATGACGACCACGATCTCCTCGGGTCCGGCCGCCGTCTCGAGCGCCCGGACGATCCGGCCGAGCTCCGCATCCAACGCGCGCAGCGCGCTGCCGAGTTCCTCGGAGTCCGGTCCCCAGCGATGGCCGACGTAATCGAGCGTCTTGAAGTTCACGAGCACCAGGTCGGGCGTCGATCATCGCGATCAACGCGTCTGTCTGAAACGTGGCGAACCAGCCGGTCCGCAGGAGGGTGCGGCCGTCGCTGACCTCGTGGCCGAGCCAGGTCTCTCCGTCGCGCCAGACGCGGTCCGCCGTGTCGCTCGCGACGTAGGCGGGGAGGCGATAGCAGGTGTCGTTCGTCACCCAGGCGCCGCTGCCAGCGTCGAACATCGCCATGACGACCGGTTCGGCGCTGATGAGGCAGCCACCGTGCCCCGCCATCGGAACCGTCGCGCGCGGCGTTGTTCCTTGCGCGATGATGACGGCCTCACCGCGCGTCCGCAGGTTCCAGAGATCGGCGATCGTCAGAGCCGCCAGGTTCGCCGGTGCGGTTCCGGGAAACGGGCCGCTCGGTCGGCCGGTGCGCCGGTCGAACATCGTGTTGGCCACGATGCCGTGGAGGCGCGGCTCGGCCCCCGTGGCGATCGACGCGTGGCCCACGCTGGTGAGCGAGGGCAGATAGTCGATGGCCGCCTGCTCGAACCAGGCGCCGGCGGTGCGGAGTCGAGCGAACGTCGGCAGGTCGGCGGCGTGGTGTTCGAAGAAGTCGCGCCGGGCGCCGTCGAGCACGGCCAGGAGCACCACTCGCGGGGGCGTGGCCAGGCCCGCGACGGCTTCGTCGAGCACCCTACCGCTGCGGCCCGGATAGTAGGCGCGCGCGAACATCTCCAGAAACTGGGCGTCCAGGGCCGCCCGGTCCTCGGCCGCCGGCAGCGGGTCGGCGGGGCCGGTCTCCTCGGGCGTTGCTGGACTGCAGCCGGCGGTGCCCAGCAGACAGACGATGGCGGCGATGGTGAAGTGGCGAAAGTCAGGCGGCATGGGTGTCCCGGGCGACCGGAGTCTATCATCGCCGACCGCGGCCCTACAGCCGGGGAGCGGGCAGCCGATAGCAGATTGTAGAACCCTCGGTCGGACTGGAATCGGCGTTCCCATCGGGAGATGAACCGTGGCCGCAGTCCCGTCGCTCACCGTGCTCGTCTACACCAAGGACAACCAGCCCGTCGCGCACTGCCTCGAGATGGACTTCATGACGACCGGGTGCTCGCGGGACCGTGTGGTCGCGGATCTGTTCGAGACAATCCGCGACGAGGTGCAGCGGGCCGTGGCGAAGAACGCGCTCGGCCGCCTGTACCGGCCGGCACCCGAGCAGTACTGGCAGCGGCTCGCCGAAGCCGATCCGTTGGGCGGCAATCAGATTCCCCTCCCGCCCGCGCCCGCCGCGGCGTTGCATGCCGGTGAGATCGACGTGAAGCAGTTCGCCTGCGCGGACTGACTCCTGCCGCGGTCATCGCCCGCTCCCTCCACGCTCCATTCCAGCGCGCGCGCCGTCGATCTCCCCGCGGATCGACTAGAATGGTGTGTTCAGCGCGTCCCGAAACGATCTCCAGAGTATCGAGCTTTCATGCGGTTACCCCCCGTCGACGGATCGAGGTCCCCAGCGTCGGGACCCGTTCCGACTGATCTCGGGATCGCTGGACGGTTCGATGCGCGGCAGCTTCGCACCACAACGGCCGTGAACCTCCTGGCGATACTGACCGGCCTTGTCGCCGGCTACGGCGCCATCGGGTTCCGGTTCCTCATCGGCTTCTTCCAGAACTCCATCCTCCACGGACGGCTCGGCTTCGAACTCGTGTCGCCGATCGAGCAGACGCGCGGTCCGTGGATGATCGGGATCCCCGCGGTGGGGTTCCTGGTCGTCGCCTACCTGGTGCGCACCTTCGCCCGCGAGGCGCGGGGCCACGGCGTGCCCGAGGTGATCGAGGCAGTCATGACCCGCGGTGGCCGGATGCGCAAGCGGGTCGTCTCGATCAAGGCGCTGGCGTCGAGCCTCACCATCGCGGCCGGCGGGTCGGTCGGTCGGGAGGGCCCGATCGTGCAGATCGGTTCGGCCGCCGGCTCCACGCTCGGCCAGTGGTTTCAGGTGCGCGGCAAGAATCTGAAGACGCTGGTGGGCTGCGGCGCCGCCGGCGCCGTGGCCGCGACCTTCAACACGCCGATCGCCGGGGTGGTCTTCGCGATCGAATTGATCGTGCTCGAGTTGAATCCCCGTTCGTTCATTCCGCTCGTGATCTCGTCGGTCTTCGCCACGGTCGTGTCGCGGTGGCATCTGGGCAACGAGCCGGCCTTCATCGTGCCCGAACACGTCCTGGTCCACCCCGGCGAACTGGTGTTCTACCTGGGGCTGGGTCTGCTGGCCGGGGTCGTGGGCTGCCTGACGATCTGGTCGCTCTATCGGATGGAGCACCTGTTCGAGGTCGCGCCGCTGCCGTTCGCGCTCAAGCCGATCATCGGTGGGCTGAGCCTGGGGGCGATCGGCTACTTCATGCCCGAGGTCTACGGCGTGGGGTACGAGACGGTCTCGGCGGTGCTGCAGCAGAATGCGGAGTTCACGACGATTCTGCTCCTGATCTTCCTGAAGATCTTCGCCACGAGCCTGACGTTGTCGGCGGGCGGCTCGGGTGGCGTCTTCGCGCCCAGCCTCTTCATCGGGGCTATGCTCGGCGGAGCCTACGGCTGGATCGTCAACGACTGGTTTCCGGCGATGTCGGCGGGATACGGTGCCTACGCCCTAGTCGGCATGGCGGCCGTCTTCGCGGCGACGAGCCGGGCAACCTTCACGGCGATCGTCATCCTCTTCGAGATGACCTTGGACTACTCGATCATCCTGCCCCTGATGTTCGTCTGCGTGATCGCCGATCAGGTCGCGGTGGCGATCTTGAAAGACACGACGATCTATTCAGTGAAGCTGAAGCGCAAGGGGCTGGCGTTCGCGAACGATCTCGGGATCAACGTCTTGTCGGTGACGCCGATCAAGAATGTCATGAACGACGATGTGGAGGTGCTCCACGTGGACATGACGCTCGCCCAGGCGCACGAGGTGACCGAGCGGCAGGGACACCACGTGTATCCGGCCATCGGCGGGAAGGGCGTGCTGGCCGGGGTCGTGCGACCGGCGGAGCTGGCGCGGTCAATCAAGCGCGACGGGTCTGAGGGCCGGGTCGCCGATCTCGTCCAGGCAGCGCCCATCGTCGCCCATCCGGACGAAACCGTCATGACCGCGCTCAGGCGGATCGGTGACGAGCCGGATCCGCACGTCGTGGTCGTCGACCGGTGGGATCGCAAGCTGCTCGGGATCGTGACGCCGACCGATATGCTGCGACTCAGCTCACGCGAGAGCTGAGTGCGGATCGGCCGGCGCGGCGTGGGGGGCGATCACGCGCTGGAGCGTCTCGGCCGTGATCTGGCGGTGCGATCCGTTCCAGACAGCCTCGCCCCCGAGGACGAGAATAGCCTGGGGGCTCCGGTGCGGCACCCCGAGCCGTGCGGCGGTTTCGTTGGAGACGTCGCGCCCGGTCTGGACCGTGATTAACCGATACCGCACCGAATCCGGAGCGTCCTCGAGGTGCCGTTGCAGTTCGTCGAGTGCCATGAGGCTGGCGCCGCAGTCGGCCGAGTGCTTGAAGAGTAGCAGCGGGTGCGCGCTCGACTCGGCGAGGGCCGCGTCCAGGTCGGCGATCGAGTACAGCGGAATCAGTTTCGTGGCCACGTCCCGATTCTAGCAGGCCCTGTTCATCATTCATGTTCACTGGACCCCTGACCCCTCGCACGATCCTCCGCTTCTGGGCGCCGCTGGCGGGCACCTGGCTGATGATGGCGATCGAGGGGCCTCTCATCGCGGCAATCATCGCCCGTTTGCCGGACGCGAGGGAGAATCTCGCGGCCTACGGCGTGGCATTCGCGTTCGGGCTCATCCTGGAGTCACCGGTCGTCATGCTGCTGAGTGCGGCGACGGCACTGGCGACGGACCGGGACAGCTATCTGACGCTCCGACGGTTCGGGTACGGCCTCTGTGTGGCGCTGACGGCCGCGATCTGCGTCGTCGTCCTGCCACCGGTCTTCGAGACCCTCGCGGGGCGGCTACTCGGCCTGCCGGACGAGGTCCGCCGCCTTGCGCACGGAGCCCTCGTCTTGCTGTTACCGTGGCCGGCCGCGATCGGCTACCGGCGCTTCAAGCAGGGCCTCCTGATCCGGCATGGAATGACCGGCCGGGTCGCGTACGGCACGATGCTGCGTCTCGCCGCGATGGCGGGCACCGCGCTGGCCGTCGGCCGGCTGACCTCGGTGCCGGGCGCCTACGTTGGGACCCTCGCGCTGTCGGCGGGCGTCGTGGTCGAGGCGTTGGTCGTCGGCCGGATGGCGAGGCGCGCGGTGCGCTCGCTCGAGCAGCTCCCGGTCGGCTCGGACCAGCACCTGACGATGGGGCAGACGGCGGCGTTCTACCTGCCGCTGGCGATGACCGCGATGCTGACGATGGGCATCCAGCCGTTGGTGACGTTCTTCATGGGGCAGAGTCGGATGGCTGTCGAGTCACTCGCCGTGCTGCCCGTCATCAACGGCTTGACGTTCATCTTCCGCTGCCTGGGGTTGTCGTTCCAGGAAGTCGGCATCACGCTGCTGGGACCACGGTTGGAGCATATCCGCCCGATCCGAGAGTTCGGCCTGCTGCTGGCGGTGGCGACGTCGTTCGGCCTCGCGATGATCGCGTTCGGGCCGCTGGCCGCCGTCTGGTTCGGTGGCATCTCCGGGCTCTCGCTGGCGCTGACCGACTTCGCGATTCTCCCGTTGCGATTCATGGTGCCGCTGCCGGCGCTCTCGGTCGTGCTGTCGCTGCAGCGGTCGATCCTCGTGGCCACGCGGCGCACGACGTCGATCACCTGGGCGTCGATCGCGGAGATCGTGGTGATTGCGGGCATGCTCTGGATCGGCATTCACATCTTCGACGCGGTCGGTGTGATGATGGCGGCAGTCGCGCTGGTCAGTGGTCGCCTGCTGAGCACGGTGTGGCTGGTACGGCCATGCTGGCAGGCGACGGCGCCGGCCGGGGCCGCCGGCGAGGCGTCCGCCGCCGAGTGAATGTGAGGATCTGATGGTCTTGACGTGGTGGGACGCCGTGTCGTTCGTGCTCTTTCTCGGAGCGGTCGTCGGGGTGTCGCTCTACGCATCACGACACGAGCGAACGGAAGAGGACTACTTCCTGGCCGGCCGGGGACTCACCTGGCCCCTGATCGGCTTCTCGCTGATCGCGTCGAATATATCGACCGAGCAGTTCGTCGGCATGGCCGGATCGGGTTTCGGCCAGGCGGGGCTCGCCGTGGCGAGTTACGAATGGGTCGCCGCCGCTACCCTCGTGTTCGTGGCTCTGGTGTTGCTGCCGCGCTTTCTCAAGCTGGGGATCTACACGATGCCCGAATTCCTCGAGCATCGGTATGGTCCAGCCGCGCGCACGGTCATGGCGGTCTACATGCTGGTGGCCTACGTCGGTGTCGCGATGGCCGCCGTGCTGTACTCGGGCGCTATCGGACTGCAGGCCATTTTCGGGCTCGACCTGACCACCGGCATCTGGCTGATCGGCGGGCTGGCCGGGGCCTACACGATCTACGGGGGCCTGAAGGCGGTGGTCTGGTCGGATCTGCTGCAGGGCGCCGCACTGCTCGTGGGCGGCGGCATCGTCACGGTCGTCGCGCTCGAGCGGGTGGGCGGCCTGTCGGCCTTCCTGGCCGCGAACGAGGCGAAGCTGCACATGGTGCTGCCGGCAGACCATCCGGAGCTGCCCTGGACCGCGCTGCTGATCGGGATCTGGATTCCGAATCTCTTCTACTGGGGATTCAATCAGTTCATCACACAGCGGACCCTCGCCGCGCGGACCCTCGCGCAGGGGCAGCGCGGTATCGTCCTGGCCGCGGCGCTGAAGCTGGTGATCCCCTTCATCATCGTCTTTCCGGGCATCATCGCGTTTCAGCTGTACGGCGCCGAAATCGCGAACGGCGATCAGGCCTATCCAATCCTGATCAGCCGCTTGCTGCCGGCCGGGTTGCGCGGAGTGCTGTTCGCGGCGCTGTTCGGCGCCGTCATGAGCAGCCTCGATTCGATGCTCAATTCAGCGTCGACGATCTACACAATGGACGTGGTGAAGCGCTGGTGGCGACCCGACGCATCGCCGGGCGAGCTGGTGCGGACCGGCCGCGTGACGACGGCGGTCCTGGTTGTACTAGCGTGCTTGCTGGCGCCGCTGCCCGGCCGATTCGAAGGCGTGTTCCAGTACGTCCAGCTGGTCTGGGGTTTCATCTCGCCGGGCGTCGTGACCGTCTTCCTGGTTGGGCTGCTGGCCCCGCGCGTGCCCGCCGTGGCGGCGACGGCGGCGCTGCTGCTCGGGGTGCCGACCTACGGCGGGCTGCTCTGGGCGCTGCCCGAGGTCGCCTTCCTGAATCATATGGCGATCACGGCCGCGCTGTTGACGCTCGTCATGGCGGTGGTGACGTCGGTCACGCCCCGCTCGACGCCGTGGCGGCTTCAGGCGATCGGGGACGCTGATGGCGGCGTGGTCGACACGACCCCCGATCCGATCGCGCGCGGTGTCGGCGCGGTGGTGGTGGCCGCGACGATCGGTCTCTACGTGGTGTTCTGGTAGGCGTTAGAACTGATACGCATCGCGCAGCGAGGCACCGCGCGCGAGGGCCGCGCGCGTCGCGTCTTCCTTGCCCTGCAGTTCCTCGACGAGCCGCGCGACCTCGTCGATCGCCTCGACCGGGACGACCAGGGCGCCGTCCACATCGGCGGCCACCAGATCGCCCGGCCGGATGACGGCCCCACCGCACGTGACCGGCACGTTGGCGGCCACCGGATGGATGGCCGCGCCGGGGCCGTACAGGACCGTTCCCGTCGAGAAGAGCGGCAAGTCCAGGCGGCCGATCGCTTCGATGTCGCGGCACCCGCTGTCGGTGACGATTCCCGCCAGGCCACGCTGGCGGCAGGCGACCACGATCAACTCACCGAGCATGCTCACCCGCTCGGTCGTCCCGCTCTCGATCACCCAGACCGACCCGGCCGGGGCGGCGTCGACCGGGTCGAAGACGAAGCGGCGGATGTCGTCCGCGGACCCGCCTCTACCCGGCGCGTACTGCGTCGTCACCGCCGGCCCGATCATCGTTCCCTCGGTGGCCACCGTGGCGCGGATGTCGTGGGCGAGCGTGAACCGCGCGCGGTCATGGCCGAGGCGCGTTAGCGCGTCGCACAGCAGCGTCGCGGAAACACCCCGCAGCCGCTCGCCCCCCGCAGGCTGGGCCGTCAGGGTCCCACTCGTACTCGGCGCGCCCTCGACCGGCCGGACCCGGCCCTCCGCGGTCAACGGTACGGCCGCCGCGGCACCGAGGCCGAGAAACATCCGTCGGCTCAGGTGGCCATCAGGCGCGGCGTCGGCATCGTCAGGTCGAGCGGTCTGTGGAGTCGTCATCAGGATCCCTTCGTCTGCGCGGGTTCGAGGTCAAGGCGCGATCAGCCGCTCGATTTCCTCTTCGCTGTAGCTCAGCAGCCGGCCGAAGCGGCGCGCAATGTCGGCCCGCGGATCGTCCGCGTAGCGCCCGTCGGCGATGAGCGCGTCACGGTCAGCCTTGATCGCGTCGTACTCGGCCTTCACGGGATCGCGGTAGATCAACAGGACCTCCTTACCCTCGGTCAACGCCGCGGGGAAGAGGTCGGTCACGAGGAAGTCCGTCTCGTGGTAGAGGAACACGTTGTGGCGCTCGGCGATGCGCTCGGCTTCCGGGCGGAGCCGAGCCATGTACTCGGGGTCGACGGCCGCACTCAATGCGAGGCGCTTCGCCCCGAGTTCGACAACTTCCGAGAACGCCCCGATGACACCGAGGTCATAGGACCACTGATCGATGGCAGTGACGTCGGCTTCGCCGCCGGCGGCCTCGGGGACGACGGGCTCTGGCGCGGGTGCCGCGCACCCGCCGGAGAGGACGAGGATGGCGATGGCGATGACGATGACGAAGGTCGAGACTCGATGCATGAGGAACTCCTCGTGGGAGGCGCGAGTGGCCCGACGGCGCGATCTACGGCTCGACCGGCCGTCGGAACAGGATGCAGTAGGCATTGCCGAACCAGTCGTCGATCACCTGTTCGACGGCGAACCCGGCGGTCTTCATCTCGGCGATCAGGGTTTCCTGCGCCAGCCCGTGGCCGCTCAGTTGCTCGGGCGTGCCCTCGGCGAAATCAATCACCGCCATCCGGCCGCCCGGCCTGAGGTTTTCGACCAGGCCGCCGGCGATCGTCTCGCGATCGGGGAAGTCGTGATAGACGCCGCGTAGCAAGATGGCGTCGCAGCAGTTGAGCGGTAGGCGTTGCGACGTGCCGGTCGTGCGGCCAATGACGTTGACATTGTCGATCTCCGCCTCGGCCAACGCCTGAAAGATCTCGTGTGCGGGATTGTTCGGGCTGACCGTGGCGAAGATACGCCCCGATTGGCCGACGCGCTTGGCCATGTCGACGGTCCAGCCGCCACTGCCGGCCCGGACGTCCGCGACGATGAGGCCGGGGCGCAGCTGCAGGACCTCGGCAATCCGATCGGCTTCCTCGCGAAAGCCCAGGCCCTCGTCGTACTGGAGTAGCAGCCAGCCGGCGCCGAGTCCGGCGCCGAGGATGACGACGAACGCGGCCGCGACACGAACGGAGGTCAGTCGAACGATATCGAGAATGGTCACCGGAGGTTCTCCCACGCCGGGTGTGAACCGGCTGCGCAAATGATACACCGAGGCGCGGCGCACGGTATGATCGGGCCCGGTCGCCCGAGCCCGCCGCCCGATCCTGGAGGCCCCGATGCTCGCCAACGCCTGTTCCACGATTCTGGATGCCATCGGCCACACGCCGCTCGTCAAGCTGAATCGAGTGGCGCGTGACGTCGACGCCGCGATCTACGTCAAGTGCGAGTACATGAACCCCGGCGGGTCCATGAAGGACCGGATGACGCTGAACATGGTCGACCAGGCCGAGACCCGCGGCGACCTGACTCCCGGCGGGACGATCATCGAGGCCACGAGTGGGAATACGGGCGCCGGCCTGGCGATGATCGCGGCGGTCCGCGGGTATCACTGCGTGTTCGTCATGCCCGACAAGATGTCCACCGAGAAGATCGCCTCGCTGAAGGCGTTCGGGGCTCGAGTGGTTGTCTGTCCGACCGCGGTCGAGCCGGAGGATCCCCGAAGCTACTATTCCGTCGCGAAGAAGCTGCACGCCGACACGCCGAATTCGTTCTATGCCAACCAGTACCACAACCAGGACAACCCGGGCGGGCACTATCTGTCGACGGGACCCGAGATCTGGGAGCAGACCGAAGGGAAGATCGATGTCTTCGTCGCGGGGATGGGCACAGGCGGCACGATGGCGGGGACCGGACGCTACCTCAAAGAGCAGAAGCCTTCGATCCAGCTCGTCGGCGTCGATCCCGTCGGCTCGCTCTACTACGACTTCGTGAAGAGCCAGCGGATCACCAAGGCGTTCACCTACAAGGTGGAGGGGATCGGCGAGGATTTCTTCCCGACGACCTTCGATCCGAAGTGGATCGACGACATCGTCCGCGTCGACGATAAGGAGTGCTTCCTGATGGCCCGCGACCTGGTGCGGCTCGAGGGGCTCTATGCCGGCGGCTCGGCGGGCGCGGCCGTGGCCGGAGCGGTGAAGTTCGCCCGGCAGGCGCACAAACGCCAGAACATCGTCGTGCTGCTACCGGACGGGGCCGCGAAGTATCTCTCGAAGGTGTTCAACGACGAGTGGCTGCGGGAGAACGGGTTTCTCGAGGACGAGTGGGGGCTCGGCACCGTGGCCGATCTGCTGGCGCACCGGCCGGCCAAGGTGATCACGGCGAAGGCGGGCGACCGCGTGCGTGACGTGATCGCCAAGATGAAATCGCGCGGGATCTCGCAGCTGCCGGTCCTGTCACGTGGCACCTTGCTGGGCGCCGTGGCCGAGGTCGACCTGTTGCGGTATCTCGCCGCGGGTGAGCACTCGCTGGACACGCGCGTCGACGCCCTGGTCGAGAGCGACTACGCGACGGTCTCGTCGCAGACCCGGATCGAGTTGGTGCAGAACCTCCTGGCCGATACGCGGATGGCGATCGTGCTCGAGGGTGACGACCTGATCGGGGTCATCACGAAGATCGACCTGATTACGTATCTGGCGCGCCCCATGCTGCGGCGGTCAGCGGCTCGAACGGGGCGGAAGCGACGAAAGAACTAGCGGCTCGCGCCTACCGAGTGGTGTACACGACCCGCCCACCGACGACCGTCATGACGACGCCGACTGTCGGCAGGTCGCGCGGGTCGCTTGCGAAGATGTCCGCATCGAGCATGACGAGGTCGGCCAGCTTGCCGACCGTGACGGAGCCCTTCTCGGACTCCTGAAATTCGGCGTAGGCCGAGCCGAGCGTGTAGGCCTCCACCGCGTCCTCCAGCGTGAGCTTCTGCGCGGGCATCCAGCCGTCGGGGTGCCAGCCGTCGAGCGTCGCGCGGGTGACCGCGGCGTGCAACGTCAGCATCGGGTCGAGCGGCCCGGCGTCCCAGTCCGTCCCCAGTGCCAGCCGGGCCCCACGGTCGAGCAAGGTCTGGTAGGCATAGCTCCCCCGGGCGCGCTCGGACCCGATGCGCTCTTCCGCCCAGCGGCCGTCGTCGATTGCCTGGTAGGGCTGCACCGAGGCGACGACCTCCAGTTCGGCGAGCCGGTCGAAGTCGGCATCCACGAGATGTTGAGCGTGCTCGATCCTGAGGCGCCGATCGCGCGTCGGATCGACGGCCGACAGTTCCTCATAGAGGTCGAGTGCCATCGACACGCCCCGGTCGCCGACGGCGTGGAGCGCGATCTGGAGGCCGGACGCGTCGGCTGACGAGAGTCGAGTCCGGGCATCCTCGAACGGGGTGAACTCCTCGGTGAGCATTCCGGTCGACCCGGGAGCGTCGCCGTAGGGCTCGAAGAACAGTGCTGTAGACGATTGCAGCGTGCCGTCGACGTAGCCTTTCAGCGCGCCGAGGCGGAGGAACGCGCTGCCGAAGCCCCGGCGGATCCCGACGTTGGCCTGATCCTGCCAGTCGGTCTCCATCGGTGCCAGGTAGAGCCTGAGCGTCAGGGCGTCCTCGGCCGCGAGTTCCATAAAGAGCGCGGCGTCCTCGGCCGTCGTGCCCATGTCGGTGGCGCTGGTGACGCCCAGGCGGGCGGCGTGGGCGAGCGCTAGCTCGGCTGCGGGGCGGCGCGCCTCGGGGGATGCCGCTTCCGCGAGCTGCCCGTTCAGGAGTCGCCGGCCGGCTTGCATCAGGTGGATGTGCGCGTCGTTGAACCCCGGGAGGACCAGCTGGCCGGCGCCGTCGACGACCGAGGTGTCGGGACCCTGCCACGCGGCGATCTCGTCGTTGGATCCGACGGCGACGATGCGCGCGCCGATGATCGCGATGGCCTCGGCGCGCGGCTGGTCCGGGTCGACCGTCCAGACCGTGGCGTTCGTGATCAGGACGTCTGCCGCCGGGGCAGGCACGCTGGTCCCGCAGGCACCAGCAGCCAGGGTCGCGAGGAGGCCGAGGGTAGTCAAGGCGCCGCGCCGGGCCGGCGCGAGCGGCCGCTCACGTGCGGGCTCGAGGGTGGCGTGACGCATGGCGGCGAGGAACCGCCCGAGTGTACCACGAGCGACCGGCGTCAGCAGCGGTGCGGTGTAGACTGAGGTCGATATCGAAGCTTCCGATGCGGCTACTGCAGACGATCGCCAACAGTCTCGGCGCGTTCGAAGAGGACCTGAAGGGCTCCCTCGAAGTCGGCAAGCTGGCCGACATCGTCGTGCTGTCGCGCGACATCATGACGATCCCCGCTCAGGAGATTCTCGAGACTGAGGTCGTGATGACCATCCTCGGCGGGCGCGTCGTGCACGAGGCTACGACCCGGGACTGAGCGGCCGTCAGTTGGCGAGGTAGGCCGGCGCCAGGACCAGGCCGGCCATGTAGACGGCGTAGAGTCCGAGCAAGAGTGTTCCCCCCGGGCGTGCCAGCGTCCCGCGCCGGCCCAGCATCAGGATGATCGCCGCGAAGAACACTGCCAGCCAGGGGTAGGAGTACCACTGCGTGAACGCCGACAGGTTGAGGGGCCGGATGGTGCTCGACATCCCAATGATAAGTCCAAGGTTGAGCAGGTTGGCGCCGACGATGTTGCCAATCGACAGGTCGGCGGCACCTCTCCGGGCGGCCGCGATGCCGGTGACGAGTTCGGGCAGCGATGTGCCGATGGCAACGACGGACAGGCCGATGATCACCGAGGGCACGCCGAGGGCCGACGCGATCTCGATGCCGGACGTGACCAGCAGCCGGCTGCCGACGATGACCAGCAGGGCGCCGGCCAGGAACCACCAGGCCGAAGGGCCGAGACGCTCACCGGCGGGCTCGCGGCTGTCGATGGCGTCGGTCTGTCGAGCGCGAATGCTGCGATAGTCGCCGTACAGATAGACCGCGGTGAACAGCAGCAGAAAGGCGCCGGTCGTCTGGCCGATCGTCCGGTTCCACGAGAACGCCATGACGAGCAGTCCGGCGACCGCCATCCAACGGGCACGCCGGCGGAAGTCCGCGAGGTCGACGGTGATCGGTGCGATGAGCGCCACGGCGCCGACGATCAGGCCGATGTTGGCGATGCACGAGCCGACGGCGTTGCCGATGGCGATCCCCGAGTCGCCCATGACGCTGGCGGTTACCGAGACGACTAGTTCCGGCGTGGTCGTCGCCAGGCTGACGATGGTGCCGCCGACGACGATGCGTGGAATGCGAAGCACCTTGGCAATCGTGATGCTGGCGTCCACGAAGAGGTCGCCTCCCTTGGCGACGAGGGCGAGGCCGCCCAAGAGGGCGACGATATCGTAGAGCATCAGGTCGGGCAGTGTACCGGACGCCAGGGTCGGCGGCAAACCGCGGCAGACCATCGCCGCGCTATAATGCACGCCGGATCGCGGAGCCGTTGACGGATGATCTCCATTACGCGTCGTGTTGTGGCCATGTGGGTCTGCCTGATGGTGGGGTGGGGCGGCACGGCGCCGGTGTTGGCGCAGCGCGTAGCCTCGCCGGGCTCCGGTGCGGCATCACTGAGTGTCGGGAGCCTCGAGCGCGTGCGCCGTCTGGCGTTCAGCGCAGAGCCGATCGTCAAGGAGCAGCGAATCGAGGTGGCCGCGTCGCGGGCGGCGCTGCAGCAGGCCCAGGACGCACCGGCGCCGGCGGCGGAGCCGCCGTCTGGCGGTGGGAAGGGTGGCGCGATTGCGGCGCTGATCATGGGGGCGGCGTTGTTCGGCTGGTTGATCATGCGGGGACCGCCGACCGGGGTCGATGCGGTGCCGCTGCCGGACGAACGGAAGCCGGGGGAGCGCGTCGAGAGCGAGGAATTCGTCGACTACGCGATCTTCGCGGGCGCCGTCACGTTGCTCGGCACCGGCGCCGTGATGCTGCTGGCCGGGTCGTAGCGGCGTGGGAACTCAACCGAGCCGGGAGACGATCGTTCGCGTGAGTACCCTGACGGCGGCGAGGTACTCGTCGAGCACGATGTGTTCGTCGGGGGCGTGGTCCAGCCGCGAATCCCCCGGGCCGTAGGCCACGATCGGACACTGCCAGACTGGCCCGACGACGTTCATGTCGGAGGTGCCGGTCTTCAGTTTGAACGTCGGTTCCCTCGAGTCCTCCCGGATCGCGCGGATCATCGCCCCGACAAGCTTCGTCTTCCGGTCGCTGCGGAACGCCGGCAGGTGGCCACTCAGCGACGCGTCACCCCAATTCGCGGCGAGTTCCGCCACTCGGCGGTGGAGTTCGTCGACGTCGGCCTCGGGCGGCAGCCGCAGGCTGCCCCGCACGTCCACCCGATCCGTGAACCCATCGGTCGAGGTATGGAACTCCGCCAGATGGGGATCCAGGCGGTCGAAGGTCCGATGGTTGTGATTCCGGCGGTCGCAGTACTCCTCGACACGGGTCCACCATGCCGCCGCCAGCGCCGCGATACTGCGGCCCTCGGCCGCCGTGTGGGCGTGGGGTTGCTGCGCCACGAGGGTCAGGCCGACCCGCCCCTTGTATCCGAGCGTGATCCCGCTCGTGCCGCTCGGTTCGCCGATGATCGTGGCCGTCGGCGCGTAGCGGTTGCAGACATAGCGCGCGCCCTTCGAACTGGCCGCTTCTTCCTCCACGGCACCGATCACGACGACCTTGACGCCCTCGGGAATCACGGCACGACTCGTGGCCGCCACGAAGGCGGCGAGCGGCCCCTTGGCATCGACAGCGCCGCGTGCCTGCAGCCGGCCGTCGGCGATGGTGGGGGAAATGAACCCCTCGACCGTGTCGATATGGCCCAAGAGGACGACCGTCGCCGGGCCGTTGCCGCGCTCGCCAATGAAGTTCCCAGCGCCGTCGATCGACGTCGACAGCCCAGCCGCGGCCGCGCGTTCAGCGAGCAGGGCGACCGCCTCGGCTTCTTCACCCGACGGTGAGTAGGCGCCGCAGAGATCGCGGAGCAGGGCGATCGCGTCCTGGTCGTTCACGCCAGCACCTTGCCGAGTGCGGCGATGACCCGGTCGACTTCGTCAGGCTGGATGACGAGCGGTGGCAGCAGCCGGAGGACCGTCGAACCGGCCAGCAGGACGAGGATCCCCTCGTCCATGAGGCTGCGCGCCGCCGGCCCGGCGGGCTGTTTCAGTTCGATGCCGATCATCAGGCCGAGCCCGCGGACCTCGCGGATGCGACGGCTCGACAGCGCCTCGACCCCATCGAGGAGGCGCCGGCCCTGGGCGGCCGCGTGGGCCGGTAGATCGGTGCTCACGATGTGTGCGATGACCCGATCGGCCACAGCGCAGGCGAGTGGATTGCCGCCAAACGTCGTCGTATGGCTCAGCTTGGGCAACTGGCCGACCGCCTCGCCGAAGGCAGTGACCCCCATGGGTACTCCGCCGGCCACGCTCTTGGCGAGCGTCAGGATGTCGGGCTCGACGCCGTGATGCTCGAACGCGAAGAGCTTGCCGGTACGGCCGAACCCGGTCTGCACCTCGTCGATGATGAGGAGCGCGCCCCTATCGGTGCAGGCGGTTCTGAGCGTCTCTAGGTACTCCGTCGTCGCGGGTCGCACGCCGCCTTCGCCCTGCACGACTTCGACGAGCACGGCCGCCGTGCTGTCTGAGATCGCGTCGACGATGCCGTCCGGGCGGTTGAACGGCACCGTCCGGAATCCTGGCACCAGCGGCTCGAAAGGCGTCCGAAAACTCTTGCCCCACGTGGCGCTGAGCGCACCGAAGGTCTTGCCGTGGTAGCCCCGCATCGCCGAGACGATCTCGGGCCGACCGGTTGACGCACGAGCGAACTTGATCGCTGCCTCGTTCGCCTCGGTCCCCGAGTTGCTCAGGAAGAACCGGTCGAGTGCCGATGGCGTCACGGCGTCCAGCCGGTCGAGTAGGGCCGCGCGCTGGTCGTTATAGAACAGTTCGTGGCAGGTCACGAGCCGCGCGGCCTGTTCCCTCAGCGCCTCGACGACCACTGGGTGGGCGTGGCCGAGCACCGCGACTCCGATGCCGGCGGTGCAGTCGAGATACTCTCGGCCGTCGGCATCCCAGACCCGGGTGCCCTCGCCGCGCACCAGCGCCACCTGGCGCTTGTGGTACATCCCGGACGAGTGACTGTCCTCACGCGCGATGATCTGTTGGGCGTCCAATGACCGTTCCTCTGCCGCCGAGCGCTGCTCGAATGGGCTGCGCGATGCGGGCGTCGCCAAGCACGACGCGACCGACGCCGCCGTCGAGCGCTTCCTGGGCGGCCATGAGCTTCTTCTTCATGCGGCCCTTGGCGTAGCCGAAATGCTCGTTCAGCGCCTCGGATGCGATCTGTGGGATGAGCGTCGCTTCGTCGTCGGGGTCCCGGAGGAGGCCGGGCACGTTCGAGAGGATGACGAGATCATCGGCCGTGACGGCTTCGGCGATCCGGGCCGCGGCCCGGTCGCCGTCAACGTTGACGGCGACATGGTCGTCGCTGATGGCTGGCGGGCAGACCACTAGGACATACCCCGCCTCGTACAGGACGCGGATCAGATCGGTGTTGACCGAGGTGATCTTGCCGGTGTGGTCGTCGCGCAGCACCTTCTTCTTGCCGCCCTCGACGATCGTCAACGTCGACTTGCGGCGACCCGACAGCAGGCGTCCGTCGAGCCCGGCCAGGCCGACGGCGGGCACGCCGAGCCCCTGCAGCCGTTCGACGATGCCTTTGTTTACCTTCCCGCAATAGGCCATCTCGAAGATCTCGAGGGTGGCCCGGTCGGTATACCGGCTCTCGTAGCCCGAGGCCGAGGTGACGAAGCGCGGCGGATGGCCGAGTGCCTCGGAGAGGACGTTGGTCTCGTGCGAGCCGCCGTGCACCAGCAGCCACGGTCGAGCCAGCCGGTGCAGTTCGGCCAGGTCGGCGCAGACGGCGTCGTAGTCGATCCCCCGGCCGCCGCCCACCTTGACGACGAGCATGGCCATCAGACCGGATGCAGGCCGGGAAAACCGAGCCCGGTCCGTTCGTCCCAACCGGCCATAACGTTCATCGCCTGGACGCCGTTTCCGGCGGCGCCCTTCATGAGGTTGTCGAGGGCCGCGAGCACGACCAGTCGATCGCCATGGGGGTCGCGCTCGAACCCGACATCGCAGTAGTTGGACCCCGCGAGGATCTTCGGCTCCGGGTACCGGAAGACCCCCCGCGTCTCCTTGACGATGCGGATGAACGGCTCGTCGCGGTAGGCGGCGCGATACAGGTTCCAGATCGCTTTCGTGTCCAGGTCCTCTGCGAGCCGCACGTGCGCGGTGACCAGGATGCCACGGACCAGTTCGATGGCCGTGGCGGAGAAGTGAACGGTCGGCGCGCCGTGCACCGCCAGTTCCTGCACGATCTCTCCGGTGTGTCGATGTCCGGTGGGCTGGAACGACCGGGCCGCGCCGCTTCGTTCGGGGTGGTGTGACGACGCGCTCTCCTTGTTGCCGGCCGCCGAGGAGCCGACCTTCGCCTCGATGAACACCTCGCGGTTGGCGACTACGTCCTCCCGGAACAGCGGGAGCAGCCCCAGAATCGCGGTCGTGGCCAGACAACCCGCACCGGTGACGCAGGTCGCGCCGGCGATGGCCTCCCGGTGCAGCTCGGGGATGCCATACACGAACTCGCCGAGGGCCGCCGGATTCTCGTGGTCGTGACCGTACCATCGGCGGTACGCGTCGGGGGCGCGCAGTCGGAAGTCGGCACTCATGTCGAGGATACGCGGCGCGATAGCGCGAACCTCGGCGAAGGTCTTGGCGAAACTGCCGTGGGGCATTGCGGCGAACAGCAGGTCGCAGGGCGCCAGATCGCCGAGGCGACTGAAGCGCAGGGTCGTCCGCCCGCGCAGGTTGGGGTGGGCGGCGGTGACGAGCTTGCCGGCCAAACGTTCCGACGTGACCTGCGCGACGGACGCCTCCGGATGGTCGAGCAGCAGACGCAGCAGTTCGCCGCCGACGTAACCCGACGCCCCGAGGATGCTGACTTTCATCGGGCGGCGGTGGTGGCGGCTTCGCCGACCGACAGCGTGTAGTCGACGATCCGTGCGTGAATCGGCACGCCCGTGACGCCGATGCTGTTGCGGAACTCCATCGTGTAGTTGACTTCGTTCACCTGGAGCCCGCGCTCGCTCTCGAAGACATCCACCGCGAGTATGCCGCCCCCGACGGCCCTGGCGGCCGCGACGCAGATGGCGTTCAGTTCGTCGGTGACCGGGCAGTTCGCCGTCGTGGCGCCTCGCGCGGTGTTCGTGATCCAGTGGTCGCTCATTCGATAGATCGCACAGATCGTCTGGTCGCCGACGACGAACGCGCGAATATCCCGGCCGCCCTTCTCGACATACTCCTGGATGTAGAAGATCGAGTGATGATACGAACCCAGGATCTGCTTGTGCTCGAGCAGGGCCTCGGCGGCGTGCCGGTCGTTCGCGCGGGCGATGAGGCGGCCCCAGGAGCCGACCGCGGGCTTCAGGACGACGGGGTAGCCCATGGACTCGATCGCCGCCAGTGCCGAGTCCGGCGTGTAGGCGACGATCGTGCGCGGCGTCAGCACGTGGGCCCGCTCCAGCGCATTCGAGGTGAGCACCTTGTCGCCGCAGACGTTGGCGACGTCCCAGGTGTTGACCGTCGGCAATCCACGGTCATTGAAAATCTTGAGCGTATGGAGGGCTCGGGCGTGGTTCACCGCCCGCTCGAGGACCACGTCCCACGGGAACGTCTCGGTGTGCAGATCGAGCGAGAGCTGTCGATCGTCGATCTTCTCGAACTCGACGCCGCGATCGCGGAGCGCCTGCAGGATGAGCTTTTCCTCGGTGCGGATGATGGAGCAGAGCAGTCCGAGTCGCATCGTGTCTATTCGCCCCAGTCCTCTTCTTCTTGCGGAGCGTGATCGAGCGTGGGGGGATCGACGGACCGCACCTCGAACTCCGTGCCGCAGTCAGGGCAGTCGATGATTTCACCGGCCTCAACATCAGCCTTCAACGTGATCTCCGCGTCGCATTCGAGACACTTGGGCATGCCACCTCCGGACGCCGCAAAAAAAACCCGCCGACACGTCAGTGCAGTCGGCGGGCTCGCAAAAGCAGCGCGTAACGGTTCGTCAGCGCCTGGGCCAGCACGGCCCGCCGATGTACGGACACTTCCGCTTTCGAGGCGAGTGCTGTCCGTCGTGGCGTGGTCCCTGGATACTCTGCATGCTGTCAGGCCGTCGCAAAGTATAGAGCGCGTGACGTGATACGGTCAAGCGTTGGCGCGGGCCGTGTTGGCGCCGATTGTAGTCCGAACCCCGTCGGCTTGACCCCACACCGACCTGGGCACTAGCCTCCGGATGATGTGGAAGCGAGGGAATCGCGAATGACGAAGCAGACGAGAGTCGTGGGGCTGGTCGCCGTGCTGGCTATCGGCGTCGCGGCGGTGGCGCGGGCAGCCGAACCGTTCAAACTGGGGACGTTCGAGCACGAGGGTGAGGAGATCATCGGCGTCGTCCTCAGGGACCGCCATGTCATCGACCTGGCCGCGGCGAACACGTCACTGGAGCGCCACCAGCGTCTCTGGGTCACGTTGCCGATGCCTGGTGACATGAACGAGCTGATCGGGCGCTACGAGTTGGGGATGCGCGATCGGATCCACGCCATCGTCGACCTGATTGCGCCGGCGATCGACGCGGGCCAGCCGCCGGCGTACGTCCATGACCTCGGCGACGTGGACGTCTTTCCGCCGGTCCGGCCGGAGGTCATCCTCTCGGCGGCGCTCAACTACCGGGAGCACATGGATGAGATGACGACCGGCGTGGCGGCCGAAATGTCGGACGCCAGTGCGGTCGACGACGCGCCGGAGTCGATGGAGCACTTCTGGGAGCGCGCGTCCGATGACACCCGTCAGAACCCTTATCTCTTCAACAAGCCGGCATCGATCGTCATCGGCGATGGCGATCCGATTCTCCTGAAACCCGACCGTGAGCAGATCGACTGGGAGTGCGAGTTTGCCATCGTCATCGGGCGGCCGGCGAGCCATGTCCCCCACGACGAGGCACGCGGCCATATCTTCGGCTACACGATGATGAACGACGTCGGCGATCGCGAGGGCCGCGGGGACGACCGCTACGGGTCGGACTGGCTGGTCTGGAAGGGGAGCGACACGTTCGCGCCGCTCGGGCCGTTCATCGTGCCCGCCGAGTTCGTCGCGGATCCGCATACCCTCGACATTCAGTTCACCTTGTCGGGCGAGCTGATGCAGGACGCGAACACCGAACTGATGCAGCACAGCGTGGACGAGCTGGTGCACTTCGTGTCGAACAACATCATCCTGCGGCCGGGTGATGTCATCGCGACCGGGACGCCGGGCGGCGTCGGCTACGCTCGGACCCCACCGGTGTTCATGGAGCCGGGTGACGTCGCAAGATGCACCGTTGAAGGCATCGGCACGTTGACGAACCCGGTGCGCAACTGGCTCGACGTCATGCCCAGGTAAGAGGGCCAGGCCACCGGCGGCAGGACCCGCCACCTGTCCGTAGTTCCCTGCCGATTCTGCCCAAGTAAGAGGGAGCCGGGAGTGACGGCGGACGGAAGCCGCCACCCGCTTCTTGCGGTAACTCTTGAAGACTCCGGCTGGATCGAGCCCTAGCTCCAGCATCGCACCGGAGGGACCTGTGCCCGTGATCCGAACCAGCCTGTTGATGAGAGTGCTGGCCGCCCTGGAGCGTCGCGCCACGCCGAGTCTCAGGAGCGGGGCACCGCCTGCCGCAGTGCGTCGAAGTTGACCTTGATGAACTCCTCGATCTGCTGGGCCGCCGTGACCGCCGGGGTACGCAGCGCGTCGACCTTGGTGCCCAGGAAGTCGCTGGTGAAGACGTTGTTCCGGATCGTCAGCCGGGCGATCAGCACATCCTGGATCGCCGAGGTGGTGACCGACGACGACGAGGTCTGCCCAGTGCCGGATCGGATACCCGCGCCCTGAATCTCCCCCTGGACACTGGTCGCGACGACCTCGAGGAAGAGGTCGGCTTCTTCCCGCGTCTCCACGACCTCCATCAACTCGCGACGTGAATCGGTGCGTCCCAGCTGCCGCGCCAGTTGCTCGACGTGGTAGAGCGCCTGGTTGTGCTTGAAATAGTAGGCGTTACCCGTGGGGCCCCAGGTCATCGGTTCCAGCTGCCACTCGCCCGCTGGCAACTTCGGATCGACGATGGCATCGTCGGGACGCTCGTCGGCGCAGAAGACGTACACCCGAATCTGGTCGGTTTCCCCGTCTTGCGCCGCGGCCGGCGTCGATCCGAGCAGGACGAGCGCGGTCGCGAGCAGCGTGAGGCTCGATGGCGATTTCAGAGACATGACCATTCCTCCCCCGTGGAATGTCTGGGCCGATACGTCCAGCGAGAACAGGGAAGTATAGCAGGGATCTACTGCCCGAAGAGAGGGTCGGCGGGGCGTGTCGGCCGGACTCAGGCCGGCCGGGGCCGGTCCGCGTGGCCACCCGCTGCCGGCCGCGTCAGGACGCGCTGGCCGCCGCAGATGACGCCGACACAGGGATTGGCCCCGATCCAGTAGCTCAATTCCGCCGGCTCATCGATCGCCCAGACGGCGAGATCGGCCCGCTGGCCGAGCTCGAGCGTGCCCCGGTCCGAAAGTCCGAGGGCGCTGGCCGCATGCCGCGTGACGCCGGCGAGCGCCTCTTCCGGCGTCATCCGGAAGAGGGTGCAGGCCAGATTGAGCATCAGGACGAGCGACGTGGCGGGCGCCGACCCCGGGTTGCAGTCGGTCGCGAGCGCCATCGGCACGCCGGCCGATCGAAACCTGTCGATCGGCGGGAACCTGTCCGCATGGGTGAAGTACGAGGCCGCCGGCAACAGGACGGCGGTGGTTCCCGCCTCGGCCATCGCCTGGATGCCCTCGGCGCTGGCGTACTCCAGATGGTCGGCGGACAGGGCGCCGTACCGCGCTGCGAGGGCAGCGCCATTCGAGTCCGAGAGTTGATCGGCGTGCAGCTTCACCGCGACGTCGGTGGAGCGGGCCGCATCGAAGACCGTGGCAGTCTGGGCTGGTGTGAAGGCGATCCGCTCGCAGAAGACATCCACCGCTTCGGCTAGGCCGGCCTCGACGACCGCCGGCAGCATCTGCCGGCAGACCACGTCGACGTAGTCGTCGGCGCGGCCCTGATATTCCTTCGGGATGGCGTGGGCGCCGAGAAACGTCGTGCGCACCGTGCCCGGAAAGCTGTCGGCCACCCGGCGGGCAGCCCGCAGCATCTTCAACTCGGTGTCGAGATTGAGACCGTAGCCCGACTTGATCTCGACGGTCGTGACGCCGCCGGCATGAAGGGCGGCGAGGCGGGCCGTTGCGGCAGTGGTGAGGAGGTCCTCGGAGGCGGCGCGCGTCGCGTCGACCGTACTGAGGATGCCGCCGCCCTGGCGCGCGATCGACTCGTAGCTCTCGCCTTGCAGCCGGCGCTGGAACTCCGCCGCCCGGTGGCCGCCGAACACCAGATGGGTATGACAGTCGACGAGGCCGGGCGTGAGCCAGGCGCCTTCGAGCGAGGTCACGCGGCTGGCGAGCTGGTCTGGAACGCCGGGCAGGTCGGCACGGGGGCCGACCCACGCGATCCGGTCCCCCTGGACGGCGAGCGCACCGTCAACCACTGCACCGTAGCCCCCCCCCGCCGGTGCCATCGTCGCCAGGTGGGTGTCGACCCACAATTCATCCCAGCGCGCCATGGTGCCGGGATGCTAGCATGTATATACAGGTCTGTATATGTCGGAGGCCCGCGCACTACGCTTCGAATCGGCGCTCCTACCGGACGGCTGGCGGCAATCGGTCCGCGTGGAAATCGCGCCCTCGGGCGACATCGTGTCGGTGACGCCGGATGCCGGAGGCGACGCCAAGGGAGACGAGGCCGTGGGTGGTCCGGCCGTGCCGGGAATGCCCAACGTGCACTCCCACGCCTTCCAGCGCGCGATGGCCGGCTTGGCCGAGGCGGGCGCGGCCGGCGCCGACTTCTGGGCCTGGCGCGAGGTGATGTACCGGTTCGCGAACCGGATGGGGCCCGAGGCCCTCGAGGCCGTGGCCGCACAGCTCTTCGTCGAGATGCTGAAGGCCGGCTACACCGCCGTCGGCGAGTTCCACTACGTGCACCATCAACCTGCCGGCTCGCCGTACGACGAGCCGGCACGGTTGTCCATGAGCGTGCTGGCGACGGCATCGCGCGTGGGCATCGGTCTGACCCACCTACCGGTGCTCTACGCCCGGGCCGGGTTCGGCCAGACGGACGCCCGAACGGAGCAGCGGCGGTTCGTCAACACGGTGGACGGCTGGCGCACCATCGTCACTGCGTGCAGCCTGGTGACTCGCGAGATGCCGAACGCGCGCGTCGGCGTGGCGCTACACAGTCTGCGAGCCGTGCCGCGCGACATGTTGCACCAGGCGCTCGAAGGCCTCGACGAAGCGATGCCCCGACACGTGCATGCGGCTGAGCAGGTCGGCGAGGTGGAGGAGTGTCTGGCAGCGACCGGCGCGCGGCCCGTCGCCTGGCTGCTCGACGAGGTCGGTGTCGACGGTCGCTGGTGCCTCGTGCACGCGACCCATGTCGATGAGGCGGAGGTCGTCGCGTTGGCCCGCTCGGGCGCCGTCGTCGGGCTCTGTCCGACGACCGAGGCGAACCTCGGCGACGGCGTGTTCCCGCTCGACGCGTTCGTGGCCGCAGGCGGGCGGTTCGGCATCGGGTCCGACAGCAATGTGTCGGTCACGCCGTCGGCCGAACTCTGCTGCCTCGAGTATGGTCAGCGCCTGACGACGCGGCAGCGCGTCCGCGCGGGCGGCGGGGAGGCCGCGAAGCGGCACGCCGGGGCCGAACTCTGGAAAGCCGGACTCGCCGGTGGCGCCCAAGCGTTGGGTCGCCCCATCGGCGCGATCGCGCCCGGCTGCCGGGCAGATCTGGTCGTCCTCGATGGAGCGCATCCGAGTTTGACGGGGCGAGTCGGCGATGAATTGATCGACAGCTGGCTCTTCGCGTCCCACGAGAGCCCGGTCAGACACGTCATGGTCGGCGGTGAATGGGTCGTACGCGATGGGCACCATCGCTTCGAAGCCGAGATTCTCGAGTCCTACCGGGAGACCCTGGCGGGCTTGCGATGAAGGCGCGCGCGAAAGGGCAGGGGCCACTGATGACGAGCCGAAGACGCCCGCCGGCGCCGTTGTACGAGGTGGTGAAGCGATACGTCCTCGACCGGATCGATTCGGGCCGATTGCAGACCGGCGAGCGCATCCCCTCGGAGCACGAGCTGACGCGGCGCCTGAAGGTCTCGCGGATGACGGTCAATCGTGCGATCCGGGAGCTGTCGTCCGAGGGCCGGGTCGTGCGGGTCGCCGGTGTCGGTTCGTTCGTGGCGACGCCGGCCCATGCGCATCCGCTGGAACTGAGAAACGTGGCAGACGACATCCGCGCACGCGGCGGGCGTCACGCCTCGCGGGTCGTCGAGCTCGGCCGGGTCCGGCTCGACCCGGAAACCGCGCGAATGTTCGATCTGCCGCCGGGTCGGCCGATGTTTCATTCGGTCATCGTGCATGCCGAGAATGACCTGCCGGTCCAGCTCGAGGAGCGCTACGTCGACCCGCATGCCGCGCCCGACTACCTGGCGCTCGATTTCACCGAGATCACCGCGAGCGAGTACCTGGCGCGCGTCGCACCGATCCAGGAGGTCGAGCACGTCGTGCAGGCGGTGATGCCGACGGCGCGGGTCCGACGTCTGCTGAAGATGCCGGCCGGGGAGCCCTGTCTCACGCTGCTGCGGTGGGTCTGGGCCGGTGGGGCGCTTGCGTCGACGGCCCGGCTGCAGCATCCGGGTTCTCGGTATCGGCTGGGCGGTCGATTCGAGCCGCCGGCAGCGTCTCGGCCCAGGCTTCGCGCCGTGGGTCGCTAGGAGGAGAGGAATGGCCGTCGAACCGACTGACACAGCGCGCCCGCCGATCCGGGCGCCGCGTGGCGTGGAGCGCACCGCGCGGTCGTGGCAAACCGAGGCGCCGCTGCGGATGCTCATGAACAATCTCGACCCGGAGGTGGCGGAGCGGCCGGAGGATCTCGTCGTCTACGGTGGGATCGGCCGCGCGGCGAGGAACTGGGCCTGCTACGAGCGGATCGTCGAGGCGTTGAGGGCTCTGGCCTCGGACGAGACGCTGCTCGTCCAGTCGGGCAAACCGGTCGGGGTGTTCCGGACGCAGGCCGACGCTCCTCGCGTCCTGATCGCGAACTCGAATCTCGTCCCCCACTGGGCGACGTGGGAGCAGTTCCACGAACTCGACCGGCGCGGACTGATGATGTTCGGGCAGATGACGGCCGGATCCTGGATCTACATCGGGAGTCAGGGGATCGTCCAGGGCACCTACGAAACGTTCGGCGAGATGGGCCGGCAGCACTTCGATGGCGACCTGGCTGGACGGTGGATCCTCACGGCCGGGCTCGGCGGGATGGGCGGCGCGCAGCCGTTGGCGGCGACGATGGCCGGGGCGTCGATGCTCGCGGTCGAGTGTCGGCCCGATCGAATCGAGCGTCGGTTGGTAACCGGCTACCTCGACAAACGCGCCGCTGATCTCGACGACGCGCTGGCGATCGTGCAGGCCGCGGTCGCGCGGCGCGAGGTGGTGTCGGTGGGCCTCGTGGGCAATGCTGCCGAGGTGCTGCCCGAACTGGTCGCGCGCGGCGTCCGACCGGACGCGGTGACCGACCAGACGTCGGCGCACGATCCCGTCAACGGCTACCTGCCAGTCGGCTGGACGCTCGAGCAGTGGGCGGAACGTCGCGACGCGGATCCCGAGGCGGTGAAGCAGGCTGCGCTGACATCGATGGTGCAGCATGTCGAGGCGATGATCGCCTTCCATCGGATGGGCGTGCCCACGTTCGACTACGGCAACAACATCAGGCAGATGGCGCTCGAAGGGGGATGCGCCGACGCGTTCGCCTTCCCGGGCTTCGTTCCCGCCTACATCCGTCCGCTCTTCTGTCGTGGCGTCGGGCCCTTCCGGTGGGCGGCGCTTTCGGGGAATCCGGAGGACATCTACAAGACCGACCAGCGCGTGAAGGAATTGATCCCGGACGACCCGCACCTGCACAACTGGCTGGACATGGCGCGCGAACGGATCGCGTTTCAGGGTCTTCCGGCGAGGATCTGCTGGGTGGGGCTGGGGCAGCGAGATCGGCTGGGGCTGGCATTCAACGAGATGGTCGCGCGCGGCGAACTCGATGCGCCGGTCGTCATCGGACGGGACCACCTGGACAGCGGGTCGGTCGCCAGTCCCAACCGGGAGACCGAAGCGATGCGCGACGGCTCGGACGCGGTGTCGGACTGGCCGCTCCTCAACGCCCTGCTGAACACGGCGAGTGGGGCGACGTGGGTCTCGTTCCATCACGGTGGCGGCGTGGGCATCGGGTATTCCCAGCACGCGGGACTCGTCGTGGTCTGTGACGGTACGCCGGAGGCGGCGCGCCGGATCGAGCGCGTGCTGTGGAATGACCCGGCCAGCGGCGTGATGCGGCATGCCGATGCCGGCTATCCCGAGGCGATTGCCTGCGCGCGCGAACACGGCCTGACCCTCCCGATGCTGGGGAGCGACGGCCCGGCGGGTGGTGAGGGAGAATGAGCGAAGCGCACGAGGCGAAGGGGCAGCCGTACTCGATCGCGCTGGCGAACCCGGCAGACGCCGTGGTGCTGGCTGGGTGGCGGCGCGTGTACGAAGGGCCGGCCCGACTCACGTTGGGCGCGGCGACGCGGGCCGCGATCGAGGCCGCCGAGGCCACGGTGGCCGCGGTCGTACGCGAGGGGCGGGTCGTCTATGGCATCAACACGGGGTTTGGCCAGCTGGCGCAGACCGTCATCGAACCCGATCAGTTGAAGGCGCTGCAAACGAACCTCGTCCGGTCGCACTCGGCCGGTGTCGGCGACCCGATCGACGACGCGACCGTCCGCCTCGTGCTGATGCTGAAGGCGATCGGCCTGGCGCGTGGACGCTCGGGCGTGCGTACGGGCCTGGTGAACGCGCTGGGCGGGATGCTCGAGCATGAAGTCTACCCGGTCGTTCCGGCGAAGGGCTCGGTCGGCGCGTCGGGCGATCTGGCGCCGCTGGCGCATCTGGCCGGGGTGCTGATCGGTGAAGGCGAGGTCAGCCATCGGGGCACGACGATGCCTGCCGCCGACGGGTTGCGAGCGGCGGGGCTGGAGCGGATCGAACTCGGCCCCAAGGAAGGCTTGGCCCTGATCAACGGCACGCAGGTCTCGACGGCGTTCGCGCTGAAGGGCCTCTTTGCGATCGAGAACCTCTTTGCCGCTGCCGTCCTGGCCGGTGGGCTGAGTGTCGATGCGGTGCAGGGCAGCGACGTGCCGTTCGACGAGCGGATCCATGCGCTGCGCGGTCAGCGCGGCCAAACCGACGTGGCCGCGACGTTCCGGGCCCTGCTCTCGGGCAGCGCCATCCGCGAGTCGCACCGAGACTGCGGTCGTGTCCAGGACCCGTACTCGCTGCGTTGCCAGCCGCAGGTAATGGGGGCTTGCCTGGATCTCGTCACCTCGGCGGCCGGCATTCTCGAGGCCGAGGCCAACGCGGTGACCGACAATCCACTGGTCTTCGCGGAGAGCGGCGACGTGCTGTCGGGAGGAAACTTCCACGCCGAGCCGGTCGCGATGGCTGCCGATACGCTGGCGATCGCGGTCGCTGAGATCGGGGCGCTATCAGAACGGCGCGTGGCCCTGCTCGTCGATTCACATCTCAGCGGACTGCCGCCGTTCCTGACGACTCACGGCGGCATCGAATCGGGCTTCATGATCGCGCAGGTGACGGCGGCCGCGCTGGCGTCGGAGAACAAGACACTGGCCCATCCGGCCAGCGTCGATTCGGTGCCGACCTCCGCGAATCAGGAAGACCACGTGAGCATGGCGGCGTTCGCCGGGCGCCGATTGACCGAGATGGCCAAGAATACGGCGGGGATCATCGCCATCGAGCTGCTGGCGGCGGTGCACGGCGTCGAGTTCCGCCGTCCGCTCCAGACATCCGACCGCCTGCGACAGGTCATGGAGACGGTACGTGCCTTGGTGCCCGCCCACGATGGCGACCGTGCAATGGCGCCTGACATTGCGGCCATCACGTCCCTCGTCGAGAGCGGTCGCTGCCGTGCGCTCGTGCCGGAGCTTCGGCTGCCGAGCGACGCCTAGCAGCCAGCCGCTCAGGACGGCGCGGCCGTCTGTTTCCTCAGGCAGTCGAAGAACCGGTCCATCATCATCTTCGACGCCGAGCTCAGGAGTCGCTGACCCACCCGGGCGATTGTCCCGCCCACTTCGGCCCGCCCCGCGACGTCGAGCCGCGTGCCACCGCCGTCCTCATGAAGTTCCAGCGTCGCCTCGCCGTTGACGAATCCGGCGCGCCCCTTGCCCGTGACGACGAGCCGGTAGGCATGGGGAGGCCGCTGGTCGGCCAGCGTGACCGTGCCCTCGTAGCGCCCGGTGACAGCGGCGATGCCGACCGTCAGGACCGCCCGGTAGGAGTCGTCGCCGACCGGCTCGAGCGCCTCGCAGCCAGGGAGGCAGCTGGCGACGACCGCAGGGTCGACGAGCAGCGGCCAGAGCGCGGTGGGCGGGACGTCGAAGCGATACGACGCGGTCAATTCCATGATGTTGCCGCCACCGTAGCAGCAGGCGCGTGGCCTCCGCGCGAGAAGGGCGCCACTCCGTGCGACACGGCGCGGGCGGACAGGGCGTTGAGGTGGGACGCGAGCGCGTCGAGGCTGGCCAAGTTGTGGGCCGGCAGGAAGTCGTCGACGAAGGGCAGGGCCGCCCGCATGCCGCGCGTCGCCGGTGTGTAGCTCGGTGAGCCCAGGAGCGGATTCAGCCAGATCAGGCGGTGACACGATCGCTGGAGCCGGGCCATGCCTTCGCGCAGGAGATCGGGATCGCCGCGGTCCCAGCCGTCCGAGATCAACAAGACGACGGCGCTGCGCACACCGAGGCGCCGCGCCCAGGTCCGGTGGAATGTGCGGATGGCTTCGCCCGTGCGTGTGCCGCCGGCCAGATCCGGGACGTGCCGCGCAAGGTGGGTGAGGATCCGGCCCGCCCCTCGTCGCGCGAGTAGCGCCGTGAGCCGCGAGAGCCGGGTGGCGAAGACGAAGGCCTCGACGCGCTCGCGTCCGACGCTGACGCCATAGATGAACTGGAGCAGCATCCGGGTGTAGCCCTCCATCGATCCACTGACGTCGCACAGCAGGAGCAGGGGCCGGGTCCGTGTCCGGCGCCGTCGTGTCGGCAGCACCATCGGTTCGCCCCCGTGCCGCGTGCTGGCCCGAAGCGCCTGCCTGAGGTCGAGCACGGCACCGGCGCCGCTGCGCCACCGGTGGGTCCGCCGGGAGGGCGGCGCCCACTCCAGGCGCGAGAGCATCCGCTCCGCCTCGAGGATCTCGTCCGCCGTGAATTCGCTGAAGTCCTTCGTGCGAAGCGCCTCCTGGCTGCTGGCACTGGCCGGCGCCGTACGCTGGATCTGCACGACGGGGGCTTGCGCGGTCGTCGCGTCGTGATCGCCCACTGGCCCAAGCATCTCCGGCGCGCCGAACTTGCGCCGTTCGCCGAGCGCCCGCAGGTCGAGCTGGGTGCGGTCGCCTCGCACCGGACGCCAGAAAACGCGAAACGCCTCGTCGAAGACGGCCAGGTCCCGTCGACGATGCACCAGGAGGCTGCGGAGCGTGTAGTAGACGTCGGCTCTCGCGCCGAGATCGACGTTCTGCAGGGCCCGGCCGACGTCGACCATGCGGCCGGCGGGGACGTCGAGCCCGAGGCCATGGAGGAGGCGCGCGAAGTGCAGCAGGTTCCGGAACAGCGCGCTCACGAACGACTCCGCGCCGCCGCGCGATTCAGCAGCGTCTGCACCCGCTCACCGCGGATGGCATCGAGGTCCTCCTGGTTCTTGAGGATGATACCGAGCGTCTCGTCGACCGTGGCAGCATCCAGTTCGTCCCTGTCCAGCGCCACCAGCGCCGCAATCCAGTCGAGCGTCTCGGAGACCCCCGAGACCTTGTACAGCTCGGCTGTTCGCAGTTCTTGTACGAAGGCCGTAACCTGTGTGGCCAGGTGCGTCGGGGCGTCGGGGACTCTGGCGGTGACGATGCCGAGCTCCTTCTCGAAGGAGGGATAGTCGATCCAGCAGTACAGGCACCGGCGCTTCAACGCGTCGTGCAATTCGCGGGTTCGATTCGAGGTGATGATGACGATCGGCGGGGTCGAGGCGCGCACGGTGCCGAGTTCCGGAATGGAGATCTGGAAATCCGACAGCAACTCGAGCAGGTAGCCCTCGAACTCCTCATCCGCACGGTCCAGTTCGTCGATGAGCAGCACGGGGGGCGAGCCCGACCCGTCGTCCAGGGCGCGTAGTAGCGGGCGCTTGATCAAGAACTCGTCGCTGAAGAGTTCGCGAGCTGCGGCTTTCCGGTCGACGGTGCCGCCGGCTTCCATCAGACGGATCTCGAGCAACTGGCGCGCGTAGTTCCATTCGTAGACGGCGTGGGTGACGTCGAGCCCCTCGTAGCACTGGAGCCGGATCAACTCGGTGCCGAGCGCCGAGGCGAGCGCCTTGGCGACCTCGGTCTTGCCGACGCCGGCCTCGCCCTCGAGCAGGAGCGGCCGTCCGAGCCGCAGGGCGAGGAAGATCGAGGTGGCGAGGCCCCGGTCGGCCACATAGTGCTGGGCCGACAGCATCGTGTGAACGGCGTCGATCGAATCCGCGCGCATCGGGTCGGTCATCGGCGGCCCGTCACGTTAACCGGTGGGACTCCCGCACGAGTCTACTTGCGAGCGCGGGCGGCAGCGGCGGATAGGGAGCGGGCGACGTACACGGGTGCCATGGCCCGGCGATATTCGACCGACGCGAAGAGATCGCCCAGGATCTCGTCGCCGAGGTCTTCGCCGACGCGTTGGGCAGCCTTGGCGAAGCTCGCGTCGGTGAGCGCCTCTCCGCTGACCGCCTGCTCGACGTTCGAGGCCCGAACGGGCGCCGGCACGAGGCCGCCCACGGCCACGGCGGCCGAACGGCAGGCGTCGCCGTCAGCCGCGATCACGGCCGCGACGCCGATGACCGCGTAGCGCGAGGCCGGATGCGGAAACTTGGCGTAGGCACTGCCGTGTTGCTGTCCCGCTGCGATCTCGACGTGCGTGACGATCTCGTCCTCCCCGAGTGCGGTCGTCATCATGCCAAGGAAGAACTCGCTCGCTGGCACGGTGCGATCCCCACTGGCGCCGACGATCCCGATCGAGGCATCGAGTGCGCACAAGACGGCCGGCAGATCGGAGGCGGGATCCGCGTGGGCAATGTTGCCGCCCACCGTTCCTCGGTTTCGCACGGCCGGGTCGCCGATTTGCCCGGCGGCGTCAGCGAGTGCCGCTGCATGCGTCGCCACGTCGCTCGAGGCCGCCACCTCCGCGTGCGGCGTCAGGGCACCGATGCGCAGCCGGCCGTTCGCGACCGTGACGCCGCTCAGGTCCACGATCCGTCCGATGTCGATGAGCGCGGGCGGGACGGCGAGGCGCAGCTTCAAGAGCGGGATCAGGCTGTGCCCGCCGGCCAGGAATTTTGCGCCCGGATGTTCGTTCATCAGCCGGCCCGCGTCCTGCACCGAGGACGCCCGATAGTAAGCGAAGTCTGCTGGATACATGACTCAGTGTCCCTTCGTGGCCTGCTGGATCGCGCGCCAGACACGCTCGGGCGTGAACGGCATGTCGATGGTCTCGACGCCGAGCGGTCCGAGCGCGTCCATCACGGCGTTGTAGACGGCGACCGTCGAGGCGATCGTGCCGGCTTCGCCGATGCCCTTCACGCCGAGCGGATGGTGCGGCGACGGCGTGACGGTCGACAGCACCTCGATTTCTGGTAGGCGACCGGCGCGCGGCAAGGCGTAGTCGAGCATCGAGCCCGTGACCAACTGGCCGGAGTCGTCATAGACCGCCTGTTCCCAGAGCGCCTGCCCGATGCCCTGGACGACGCCGCCGTGTACCTGACCCTCGACGATGACCGGGTTGATCTGCGGTCCACAGTCGTCGATGGCCACGTAGCGCTTCAGGTCCACCTGTCCCGTGGCCTTGTCGACTTCGACGACCGCCAGATGCGCACCGAAGGGGAAGGTGAAGTTCGGCGGGTCGTAGAACGTCGAGGCCTCGAGGCCCGCCTCGACGTTGGCAGGCATGTTCCATGCGACGTTCGCCATGAGCGCTACCTCGGCCAGCGACTTGGCCTTGTCGGGGGAGCCCTTGACGGAGTACTTGCCGTCGGCGAACTCCATGTCCTCGACGGCGGCTTCGAGCAGGTGGGCCGCGATCACCTTGGCCTTGTCCCGCACCTTCCGCGCCGCCTTGGCCAGCGCGGCGCCGCCGACTGCCGTGGTCCGGCTGCCGTAGGTGCCCCAACCCATTGGCGTTGTGTCGGTATCGCCGTGGATGACCTTCACGTCGTCGGCGCCGACCCCGATCTCGTCGGCGACGATCTGCGCGAATGTCGTCTCCTCGCCCTGGCCGTGTGGGGAGGTCCCGATGAAGACGTGGACCTTGCCGGTCGGATGCACGCGCACAATCGCGCTCTCCCAGAGACCGCCCTGGAAGCCGATGGCGCCGGCGACCTGGGACGGCCCCAGACCGCACATCTCGACGTAGGTCGACAGACCGAGGCCGATGTACCGTCCGGATTTCCGTGCCGTTGCCTGCTCGGCGCGAAGCCTGGCGTAGTCCGCGTGCGAGAGCAGCTTGTCGAGCGCCGTCGGATAGTCGCCGCTGTCGTAAGTAAGTCCAGTGACCGTATCGTGGCCGTCGTCGAACGCGGGGATCAGATTCTTCTTCCGGACGTCGGCCGGGTCCATGCCGATCTCGCCCGCTAGCCGATCGACCATCCGTTCCACCATGAACGTTGCCTCGGGGCGGCCCGCACCGCGGTAGGCCTCGACCGGTGTCGTGTTGGTGTAGACGCCGTAGACGTCCTCCTTGATCGCGGGGATGCCGTAGCACGCGGGCAGCATCAGGCCGTGGAGGATCGTGGGGATGCCGGGCGCCGCGGTCGAGAGGTAGGCGCCCATCCCGGCCCAGACGGTGCACCGGAGGCCGGTGATCGTCCCGTCTTTCTTAGCGGCGAGTTCGATCTCCTGGACGTGGTCGCGGCCGTGGGTCGTGGCCTGGTAGTTCTCGCTCCGGGTCTCGTTCCACTTGACCGGCCGTCCGAGCTGCTTCGCGCAGAAGACCGTGATGAACTCCCCCGGATAGGCGGGAATCTTGCTGCCGAATCCACCGCCCACTTCCGGGGCGATGATCCGCGCGCGATCCTCCGGGACGCCGGTGACGACCGAATTCAGGAAGCGGAGGATATGAGGGTTCTGGGTCGTGTTCCAGAGCGTCAGGTCGCCCGACGCCTGGTCGTACTCGGCCAGGGCGGCCCGGGGCTCCATCGCATTCGGGATCAACCGCTGCTGGATGATGCGCTCCTTGACGACGACCTCGGCGTCCTTGAAGGCCGCGTCGACGTCGCCGCCCGATACCGCCCAGTGGAACGCCTGGTTCTTGTCGACATCGGCATGCACTTGCGGCGCGCCATCTCCGGCGGCTTCGGCTGGATTCGTGACCGCCGGCAAGGCGGTGTACTCGACGTCGATGAGGTCGAGCGCATCGTAAGCCTGATAGGGATCCTCGGCAACGACGACGGCGACGATGTCGCCGACGTAGCGAACCGTGTCCGTGGCGATGCAGGGATAGGTGGCGACCTTGAGGTCCGCGTCCGGCACGAGCCAGGCGCAGGGCATCGGCTGCAAGCCGTCGCTCGTGTCCTTGCCGGTGTAGACGGCGAGGACGCCGGGAGAGGCCTGCGCCCGGCTGATGTCGATCGTCCCGACGGTTGCGTGTGCGTGGGGGCTTCGCAGCATGGCAGCGTGCACCATCCCGGGCAGCGTGAGGTCGTCCGTGTAAGTGGCCGAGCCGGTGATCAGCCTCGGGTCTTCACGACGCCGGATGCCTGAGCCGAACAGTCTGGTAGCCATCTATTTCTCCGCCAGTGCGTCGGCCGCGTGGCGCACGGCCCGGACGATGTTCTGGTAGCCGGTGCAGCGGCACAGGTTGCCTTCGAGGCCATGCCTGATGTCGGCGTCACTCGGGTCGGGGTTGTGACGCAGCAACTCGTGCGAGGCCAGGATCATGCCGGGCGTGCAGAACCCGCACTGCAGGCCGTGCTTGTCCCAGAACGCCTCCTGTAACGGATGCAGCGTGCCCTGCTCGGCCAGGCCCTCGATGGTCGTGACCGCCGCACCGTCGGCCTGAACCGCCAGACAGCTGCACGATTTGACGGCGACGCCGTCGAGCAGGACGGTGCAGGAGCCGCACTGGCTCGTGTCGCACCCGACCTTCGTGCCGGTGAGACCGCCCAGATCCCGAATGAAGTGGACGAGCAGTTGGCGTGGCTCGACGTCGCGTTGATACGACCGACCGTTGACCGTGATGTTGACTGGAACCTTCACCGTGCCCTCCCTGAGCGGTAGTCCGTGGCGCTGGACGCTTCCCCTGGCGGACAGCCCGCGTGGGGATTGGGGCGCAAGGCGCCCCATCTGGATCTAGTTGACCGCGAAGCAGTAGTACAGGCCGTTGCCGCCGGTACCGATAAGGTCGTCCTGGCTGCAGCCTCGGCTGGCATGGGCGGCGTGCCACGAAGTGGGGTTATCGCCACCGCCCTGGCGGTCGTGATGGCCCACGGCGGCGCTGCCGGCGCCGTTGCTGGTCCAGTTGCCGCACGTGTGGTCTTCCCCGTCCGCGTACGCCGTACCGTCGAGTTGCGACCCGGTCAGGATGTCATGCATATTCGGACTGTCGCCGCGCCCGTTGATCGGTTCGCCGTTCTCATTCAGGCTGTTCGGCTTGTTCAGTTCGTTGTTGGCGCTGTGGAGGTCATCGACGCTGGAGGCCACTTCGAGGCCGCTGGCGTTGTACCAGGGGCCGGTGCCGATGCGATCGCGCGCGTTGACCGCCGGCTGGTTGCCGACCTCACTCTGGCTGAGATAGGCGCGCCAGGTCTTGGTGCTGCCGGCCGCTTCCGCGAGCATCTGGCAGCGCGCGTCAGCCCCAGCGAGGCCGCCCAGGTTGGCGCCGTCGCCCGGGCCGACGCTGGTGATGAAGAAGGACATGGCGTTGTCCTGGGCGTCGAGGTCGGTCGTGCCCGCGACGGCCAGGGTGGCGACGACGACCGCGACGGCAAGAAACTTGAAAGTCTGCATGGTTATCTCCCCTCGGGTGAATCCGACCGAAACACGGCGGTCCCGGGCGGAGACCCGGTAGTCTATCCCAAGCGCCGGCCGTCGTCATCGACCGAGGGATGGGGCTGCGCACCGGGCATCGGCAACCTGGGAAGGCCAGAACTCGTCCCTGAATGTTAGGGAACCGGCGGGAACGGTGAGGAGACGAGATGATGTCGACACTGGGGTGGGAGATCCGGCACGCGCTGCGGGCGATCTGGCGGGAACGAGCCGTCTGCGCCGTCATCATCCTGGTGTTCGGCCTCGGTATCGGTGCGAACGCGACGGTGTTCAGTGTCGTGCAGGCCGTGCTCCTGCGACCACTTCCGTTTCACGAGCCCGACCGGCTGGTCTGGGTCAGCAACCAGTACCCGGGGAGCGATCCCAGCGCGCTCTCGACCGTGACATCGCGGGTGGACGTCTTCGAGGAGTGGCCGCGACCGGGTGACCGCGTTCGACGCGACGACCGCCTACAACGCGTTCTTCGGATACGGCAGCTACACCTTGGCGGGAGCCGGAGCGGCTCCTCGGCGTCCGGGTGGCGGACAACTTCTTCGACGTGCTCGGCGTCCAGCTGGCGCTGGGTCGGGCGTTCACGCGCGTCGAGACCGGATTGAACGGCCGCCGGCGGTCTTGCTGACTCATGGGTTCTGGCAGCGACGGTTCGCGGGCGATCCGGAAGTGATCGGTCGGGCGCTGACGCTCGACGGCGCGGCGGCGACCGTCGTCGGCGTCGTGCCGGCGGGCTTCGAGTTCAGCTCGTTGTTCGCGCCGGGCACCGAGGTCGATCTGATGCTGCCGCTCGTTTACGACGTGGCGCGCAGGCAGGGCAACACGCTCGCCGTCATCGGCCGGCTACAGCCGGGCCGCACCCTGTCCCAGGTCAGAACGGAGCTCGAGGCCGTCACGGCGCAGGTGCAGCAGGAGCGGCCTGAGCGCGGACGGTTCTACGGTGCCGCGGCGGTCGAGCTGAAGGACCAGATCAGCAGCGGCGCGGCGGGGGCGCTGCTGACGCTCTGGGCCGCCGTGGCTGGTGTCCTACTAATCGTCTGCGCCAACCTGTCCAGCTTGATGCTCTCTCGCGCGGCGGCGCGATGGAAATCTATCTGTCGATCTGGCGAGCCGACGGGCGCTCGGCGAACCTCGTGATGCGAACCTCGCGGCGCCTCGAGGCGCTGGCACCCGAGTTGCGCCGGACGCTGCGCGCGCTGGATCCGGCGATGCCGGTCTCGGATATTCGATCGCTCGGGCAGTTCGTCGCCAGGGCCGTGTCCCCGCGGCGCTTCTTCGTCTGGCTGCTCGGTGGGTTTGCCGTCGCGGCCTTGCTGCTCGTCGCGCTGGGGATCTACGGGGTCGTCTCGCACGCTGTGGCCCAGCAGACGCGGGAGATCGGGATCCGGATGGCGCTCGGGGCGTCGGCGGGGAGCGTGCAGCTCGACGTGCTCCGGCGGGTCTTCACGCTGGCCGGTGCGGGCCTGGCGCTCGGGCTGATGGGCAGCGTCCTGGTCGGACGCGGTATGCAGGCGTTGCTCTACGAGGTCTCGGGCTGGGGTCCGCTGAGCTTTGCCGGGATGACCGGCGCGCTCCTCCTCACGGCGTGCGCGGCCGGCTACATGCCGGCGCGTCGCGCATCGCTCGTGGATCCGACGGTCGCGCTCAGGGACGAGTGAACGCTGTCAGGTGGAAGTGATGGAAGAGCGGCCTCACGAAAAAAGCCGGAGCCGGCAGACGCCGGCTCCGGCCATTCCACGAACCGTACGGACGGAGTTACTGGCTCGCCGGCGGCACGATGTCGTTCAGGCGCAGGTACACGGTCTGCACCCCGTACTCGCTCCAGGTGTGGATCATAGTGCGATAGACGACCCGAACGCGCGTCGACTCGCCGAGAAAGCCGCCGTCGACCTTCTCCTGCAACGACGCATCGGTCTGGTCGCTGAGGATCTCCGTGCCGAAGTCGAACGAGTCGCTCAGCGCCTGCACGAAGCCGGCCTTGTCGGCGGGTTCTCCTAGATCGGGCGGCGTGGCGGCGGAGTCGAGCCGGCCCATTAGGCCAAGTTGCGCGCCGGCGACGTGCATCACCTGCTCGCCGAAGTCCCGCAGTTCGTCGGTCGGCTTGTAGCCGTAGTTCTCTTCCGGCATCTCCTCGGCGACGGCCACCATCAAGGTCTTCAGGCTCTCCCAGTCGGCCAGGAGTTCATCGGCCAGGACGCCTTCGTCCATCGGCATCGCTTCCTGTGCCGCCGCGGCGGGCGCTTCCTCGGCAGGGGTGCATGCGGCGAGACCCAGCCCGGCCGAAACAATCGTCAGTGTGAACAAAAGCGAGCGGGTAGCTGAATACATCGGACCTCCTTGATAGTTCGTTCCGGCGCGGCGCGCCGCGTTAACGACGCCGAGGCCGGAACGGTCCGACCTCGGCGCAACTCGGCAATCTGTTCGAGGCCTACGGCAAGGCCAGCGCCACCAGCGACCCGGAATAGCCGCGCCCGCCAACCGGCAGGATGATGTACTGCCGCCCTTCATGCATGTAGGTCATCAAGGCTGTGTTCGTCGGCGCGGGCAGTTCGACCGTGCCGAGGCGCTCGCCGGTCGCCTTGTCGTTCGCGTAGAGCAACGGCCGGCCGCCGCGACCTTCGGCGTAGATCAGCAGCGACTTCGTGAGGAGCGCCGTGGCGTGTGTCCGGTTGCCCGTGTTCGGAACGTCGATGCCCTGCAGCAGACGGTGGTTCTGGATGTTGTCGGGCGTGTCGCCGTTCGGGATCCACCAGAGGTGGTCGCCGGTGTTCATGTCGATCGCGGTGATCCGGCTGTAAGGTGGTTTCAGCAGCGGCAGACCTTGAATCGCTCGGGGTCCGGCGCCAGCCCCGCTGGCCCATTCCATTAGCGTCGTCCCCGTCGGATTCTCGTACTGGAGGTCTGCTTCCGCTCCCGGGACGAGGAGTGGTGCGTCGCACGACTTGATCGTCGCCGTGTAGAGGATGCCGGTGTCCGGATCTGTGACCGTGCCGCCCGGGATGTTCGTGCCGCCGTTGCCGCCGGGGCAGAGCAGTGCCGACCGCTTGCCGAGGTCGTTGTCGCGGTGCAGCGGCGGGTTGAAGAGCGGCCCCATCTGGTACTCGGACATGTTTTCGATCGCCTGCTGCCGCAGTTCCGGCGTGAAGTCGATCAGATCGTCGACCGTCACGCCTTGCATCTCGTAGGCCGCGGGTCGGGTCGGGAACGGCTGGGTCGGCGAGGTCTGCTCGCTCGGAATCATCGACTCGGGAACCGGCCGCTCCTCGATCGGCCAGATCGGCTCGCCGGTCTCCCGGTTGAGGACGTAGGCGAACGACTGTTTCGTCGTCTGCACCAGAATCGGCACTGTTTCGCCGTCAATTGTCACGTCGAGCAGGCTCGGAGCCGTCGGATTGTCGTAGTTCCAGATGTCGTGGTGCACCGTCTGGAAGTGCCACCGCCGTTCACCCGTCTCGGCGTCGAGCGCGAGAATCGTCGTGGAGAAGAGGTTGTCGCCGGGGTGGAACCCACCGTAGTGATCGTTCGTTGGCGGGTCGGTGACGATGTAGACCAGGCCCAGCTCCGGGTCGGCCGAGAGCGGCGCCCACGCCGACACGTTCCCGGTGTAGGACCAGGCATCGCTCTCCCAGGTGTCGTGGCCCAATTCACCGGGCTGCGGAATGACGTTGAACTTCCACTTGTGATCGCCGGTGGCGGCGTCGTAGGCCAGGATGTGTCCCGGCACGTTCTCGCGGCGCGACTGGTGGTAGCCCTGCTCGTGGGCGTTGCCGACTACGACGGTGCCATTCACGACGATCGGCGGTGAGGAATTCGTGATGTAGCCGATTTCCGGCGGGAGGCCGTCGTACGGGTCGTACTCGTAGCCGAAGTCGGCCAGCAGGTCGACCGTGCCGCCTTCGCCGAAGTCCGCGATCGGCAGGCCCGTGTCGGGGTCGAGCGCGTGAAGGAAGAAAGCCGGTGTCACGACGTAGATCCGGCCCTCGCCGTCCACCTCGTCATAGGCGACGCCCTTGCCGTAGTTCTTCCGCATCGACAGTTCCCATCGCTTGGTCGTCGGCTCGCGGAACGTCCAGAGAGTCTCGCCCGTGGTCGGATCGATGGACACCACCGTGCGTCGCTGGCCCGCCACACCGTACAGACGACCGTTGACGTAGATCGGCGTCGACCGGAGGATGTTGTCGACGGTCGGGCCGTAGTTGTCGCCCTTCCAGACCCACTGGATCTCGAGGTCCTCGAAGTTCTCCGCCGTGATCTGATCCAGCGGCGAGTAACGGGAACTGGCCGCGTCTCCACCCCAGTACCGCCACTCGCCCTTCTCGGTGCCGGAATGCGTCGTCTGCTGCGCGGATGCGGGCATCATCGCGCTGAGCACGATCGCCAAGGTCAGCACGGCCAGCGCCACGGTCAGCCATCTTCGCGTTGTTCCAGTCATGCGCACGGATCTCCTCGCTTGTCGGGCACGGATGCCGGGATGGTCCGAGCACACGCCCCTCTCTCCCCGAACCGGTTGAAAGAGTACCCACAATCATACCCTACATCTTCAAGTCGGGGCTGCACCCCGAACCCACGCGCGGCGCGCCGTGCACGCCGTGGCTCCCGGAAGCGCCGCGCTCGCGTTAGCGTGGCGGCGGGCGTAGACTAGTCGGGCGTGGGCCGGTTCGGCGGCGCGGGAGGGCCGATGCCGGCTCCTGTTGATTCCTCGTCAGTCTCGTCACGAAGGAGTTCGCGTCATGCTTCGGAAGCTCGCCATCCTCTCTCTCTACAGTGCCATCGGTCTCCTCGTTGCGGTGCCGGTATCCGCGAGCGACCCCCCGTCGGGTTCAAGCCAAGCGACCGCCCCCTACGTCGCGTCTCGGCCGTTCGGCACGCTCCGCGAGCAGGCGGCGATTCAGCAGGCCTGGCTGCGGGAGCGCCTGGAAGTCAATCTGCCGCAGGTCATGCGCGACCACGGCGTGGCGATGTGGGTCGTGGCGATGCGGGAGTACAACGAGGATCCGGTCTTCCGCGCGCTGGTCTCGCCGACGACTTTCGCCGCCCGGCGGCGCACGGTCTACGTCTTCTTCGACCGGGGCGAGGCCGAGGGCGTCGAGCGGATCGCGCTCGGTGGTGGGTCGATGGGCGGCCTGTACGAGGCCTATCGCACCGAGCTGGCGACATCGACGGGGCAGCAGGCGGAACTGTGGGGCGCGGGGCAGTGGCGTCTGCTCGCGCAGCTCGTCCGCGAGCGCGATCCGGCCACGATCGCCGTCAACATCTCCGACGAGCACAACTTCGCTGACGGTCTGACAGCAGGGGAGTGGGAGCAGATGCAAGAGGCGCTGGGGCCCGAGTTGGCCGGCCGGGTGGTGCGGAATCCGCGGATCGCCATCGACTACCTGGCGATGCGTGTGCCGAGCATGACCCAGGTCTACCGGCGGCTACAGGGAATCGTCCACGAGGTCATCTCGGCGGCGTTCTCCAATCTGGTGATCATGCCCGGGGAGACGACGACCGAAGACGTCGTCTGGTGGATGCGGCAGCGCCTGAACGATCTCGGATTGCAGACCTGGTTCCATCCGTCGGTCAGCGCGCAACGCCGTGGTGTGGCCTCGGACGAGCTGGGCGACAGCCCGGTCATCGAGCGGGGTGACGTGCTGCACTGTGATTTTGGCATCACGGCGATGGGGTTGAACACCGACACGCAGCACATGGCCTACGTCCTGCGCGACGGTGAAACCGACGCGCCCGAAGGATTGCAGGTCGCGCTGGAGCGCGCGAAGCGCTTCCAGGACATTCTGCTGGAGGAGACCAAGGTTGGGATGAGCGGCAATGCGGTGCTCGAAGCGGTGCTGGCTCAGATGCAGGCGGAGGGGCTCGACGGCACGATGTATTCCCACCCGATCGGAGACCACGGCCACGGGGCGGGGCCGTTGATCGGCCTCTGGGACTATCAGGAAGGCGTGCCGGGGCGCGGCGACGTGCCGGTGATCGCGAACATGTGGTACTCGACCGAGTTGCAGGTGACGACGCCGGTCCCCGAGTGGGATGGTCAGCCGGTGCGCATGGCCCTGGAAGAGGAAGCCGAGGTCACGACCGACGGCGAGATGCGCTGGGTGTTACGCCGTCAGACCGAGCTGCACCTCGTCCGTTAGGGCGGGGCGTTGCCCCGCACCCCCGCGCGGGCCTCCGCGGGGCCCCGTTCGCCCCACTCCGGCCCGCGCAAGCCGCGCCGTGCGCGGCTTGGTCTTGAGTTCGAGCCGCCAGTCTTTAGAATGTCTCGTTCTTCAGCCGGAACGTCGCGTCCAGTTCCGGATCGGTTGGCTGGCCGGTGACGCGTCGGGCAACGTAGTCACCGAGCACGGGGCCGTGCTTGTAGCCGTGGCCCGAACCTCCGCACAGCAGCCAGACATTCTCCAGCTCCGGGTGGTGGTCGACTATGAAGTGGGCGTCGACGCTGTTGGTGCGCGGGCTGACGCGTGTCTCGAGCAATGGCTGACCCGCCATCGCCGGAAACGCGTCGTCGGTGAACTCGTGGACGCGCCGGATCTCGTCCGGCGTCACCGTGCGGTCGCCTTCGTCCGGGTCGAGCGTGCCCGAGTCCCAGTACGGACCCAGCTTCAGCCCCTTGCCTTCGATGCTGGGGAAACCGTAGACCCCGCGCGTCACGAACGTCGGGCAGTTGGGGAACGCCATCCGGTTGTCACGGTCTGGCACGCCCATAAAGAAGATGGCGCGCCGATTCAGGCGGAGCTTGTTGCCGAGGATCTCGGGAAACATCTTTAGGTGCCACGGGCCGCAGGCGAAGACGAAGCTCTGCGCGGCAACGGTCTCGCCGGTCGACAACGTCACGGCCTGCAGCCGGCCGCCGGCGCGCGCAGCGGGCACGGCGCGGGCCAGCGTGAACCGTCCGCCGGCACGCTCGAACGCGTCGGCCACCGCGACACAGCCCTCGCGGCACTTGAGCACACCGGTGCTCGGCACCGAATGTCCCACCGTCACGCCGTCCAGATTGAACTGGGGATACCGGTACTCCAGTTCATCACGCTCGACTTGCTCGTTCTCGACACCGAGTCGATCGAGCACGGCTTGCGTGTCGCCGAGTGTCCGGGTCCACTCGCCGCTCAGGGTGATCTGGCCCGTCGGGTAGAGCAGGCGCCGGCCCCACTCGGCCTCGCGCGCCTGCCATCGCGCCAATGCGTCGACCGCCCATCGCGAATAGAGCTCGCGATTGCCGTAGCTGGCCCGGATCTGGCGCGTTTCGCCGGCCGAGCTGGACTTGGCGTTGCCCGGTCCGTAGGCGTCGACGAGGCGGACCGCGTGGCCCATTTCCCGGAGATGGAGTGCGGTCCAGCCGCCGAACGCTCCGGCGCCGACGACCACCACGTCGGGCGCGGCTTGGGCGTGCATCGCCGGCGCACGGCCGAACGCCGCGGCGCCCAGGCTGGCTCCGGTCAACTGGAGGAAGGTTCGGCGCTTCATAGGGTCACCTGTCTGGCTCCAAGGGTCCGGTCCTGGGCGGCTCACCGCTCTACGACCGCCGCCCCGGCCAGCTGCGCGATCGCGGCCAGGGTCGTCTGTCCGGCATTCAGTCCGAGCCGGAAATCGTCGTCGCTGAACGTCGAGTAGACGTCGGTCACCTGGTGCCAGTGCGGATCCCAGCCGCCGCCGACGTGAGCGCCCCGCTCGTTCTCGCGCAGGCTGATCGCCGGCACGAGGTTCATGAACGGCGTCGAGTCGGTATTGGTCATGTGCGGGCCGACCGTCGCTGGATAGTCCGTGGCGTAGGCGTCATTGGCCGCCTTGAAGAAGAACGCCAGTTCCCGCGCTTCGTCGGCGAGATCCGCCGTGGACTGATATTCCACGTTCACGTCGGCCTCGGGTCGCTGATCGCGGCTCACGGTGCCGTCGGCGCGCGGCGAGCCATGGTCGAACAGCATCATGTCGTGCTGGATCATGCCGAGCCAGCGTGGCTCGGGATAGCGCCCCGATCCGGGCGGGTCTTCCCGTCCCTGCAGGTCGGTGCGCTGTTCGACGTAGGCTCGGGCACCGTTGAGCCCGGTCTCCTCGTTGTTCCAGAGCGCGAACCGGATCGACCGCTCGGTCTCGACGTCGGGCGCGCTGAAGACCCGCGCCAGCTCCATGACGAGCGCGGTCCCGGAGCCATCGTCGTTCGCCGCTTCACCCCAGCCGTGGCCGTCCATGTGGGCGCCGACGATGTACATCTCTTCGGGCCGCGTCGTCCCGACCTTCGTGCAGTAGACCTCCTGCCGCGGGCCGTTGGTTGCCGGTTCCATGTTCAGTTCGCGCAGGGCTTCGTCCGGCTGGGCCATCGGGTCGGAGTTCACTCCCGTTCGCCCGCGGTAGCCGAAGATCGAGCTGCCGCCCGGCCCATTGCCGTTCCGGCCGATTGTTCCGCCGGTCGGCGTGCCGCCGGAGGGGTTCAGTTCGGTCGCGCCGCCGCGCCGCCGTCCGCCGCTCTGGCGAGGTGCTGGGTCGAAGACGTAGTCGATCCGTCCGGTCGCCGTGCACCCGACGGCCACGAGCTGCTGCTCGATCCAGTCGATGGCGTCGCGGTTGCGCTGGGTCCCCTGGCGGCGGTCTCCGAACTGCGTCAGGCCCTTCAGGGTCGCCTTGAACTGGTCGAGGCTCAGCCGACTCACGAGTGTCCGAACATTCTCATTCTCCGGGTCGGGCGCCTGCTGCGCCTGAAGCGCCGGCAAGCCGAGCCCCAGTGCGATCGTCGTTCCGAGTATGAACGTGAGTGAAGTGCGCATTTGAGGTTCCTCGAAATCAGACGAGTTACTGGGTCTCTCCAGACAGCTCGGCGTACACGGCCGTCAGGAATCGGGTCGGGTCACCGTAACGTTCGTTCCACTCCGCGGTCGGGTCGGCCGCCGCGACCTCCTCGTAGCTCCGGCCCTCATCCACGAGCGCGCGAACCCGGTCGGCCACCGCCAGGATCATGTCGCGAAACGCCATGACGGCCTCGCGGCTCGAGACCTCGCCGTGTCCAGGAATGATTCGCGTCTCCGGTCCCGCGACGCCGACGGCCATGCCGAGCGCCGCGATCGTGCCTTCGAGCGTGCCGCCATTGTTTCGGTCGATGACCGGAAACGCGACGGTGCGGAAGACGTCGCCGAGGTGCAGGACGTCGGAGCCTCGGAAGTGGATGAAGCTGTCGCCGTCGGTGTGGGCCGGCGGCACGGGAAACGCGTGCACCTGCTCGCCGTTCAGGTGGATGGTCGCCGTGTCGCTGTAGGTCAGGACCGGCAGCGCCGCGTCGGGCAGCCGGCCGGCCAGGCGGACCCGGACGCGGTCGTGGGCCAGGATGACGATCCCCATCCGACCGAGGTTCTCGTTGCCGCCCGTATGGTCGGGGTGCACGTGCGTGTTGATCACAAACCGGATGTCGCCGTTCGAGACATCTTCGATCGCCATGACGATCCGATTGGTCAACGGCGCGTACTGGTCGTCGACCATCACGACGCCGTCCTCGCCAATCGACAGGCCGATGTTGCCACCGCGACCTTCCAGGTAGTGCACACCGCCCGCGACGTGATGCACTGAGATCTCCACGGCATCCCAGTCCACTTCCTGCTGTGCCGCGGCCGGCGCAGCCCACAGTAGCGCGATAAGCGCGGCGGCCACGATCATGACGTGAGGTGATTCAGCGTTCATCACTGGAGTCTCCTATCTTGGATTCTTCGCGCCATTGTAGGCTCGGGCGCTGTCGGGGTCCACTTGGGAACGCCGTGCGAATCGGGTTCGGTCCCCGGGGGGCAGACGGTCAGCGCTCAAAGACGCCCAGTTCGTGAACCGACCAGTAGAAGCTCCGCGTCCGGCCGATCTGCCTGATTCGCAGGAGGCGAGTGCGGTTAGACGGAAGGGCAATATCGATGGTCGGATAGACGCGGTTCCGCACTAAGCCGCGCAGGAACTGGGCCAAGGGTATCCCCTGAAAGAGTGTCTGAAACGTGGTGCCATCGGATGACGATTCGATGCGGAGCCGGCGCGGGTAGTCGCCGAGGCTCCGTCGGGCCATCGCGAGCCGGACGAGGCCCACATTGCGTGGGGCATCGAATTCGAGCTGGATCCATTCGTCGCCCGTCTGCCGCCTGGCAGTTAGCCACCGGGTGTCGGGGTCGCCGTCGAAGGCCAGGGGCAGCCGGTAGGGTGCGCGGGAACTGGTCGGGCGGAACCGCTCCTGCGACACGGCGCGCAGCGCGGCCGGCGGATCGGGCGGTGGCCGATTCCAGCGGGTCAGGCGGAACACCACCGTTGAGCCGAAGGCGCGACGCTGTTCGACTTGGGCGGGGACGTTGGCGATGGCGGCGACCGCCGCGTTGGCTCTCGCGAGGTCGGGATACGCTGAGGCGTGCACCACGATGTGCCGAACTCCCAGCTGCCGCAAGGCTTGTACCGTGCTCGCCGCGTTGGCCAGTGTCTGGAGGGGCGAGCCAGGCTCGCTCAGGAAGGCGGCAAGCAGCGAGCGGTACCCGCTGTAGCCGTTCACGATCGGGTGGCCGTGTCTCAGCGCGAAAAACTGATCTTGGACGGGTCGCGCCGAAAGGTGCGCGTTGAGGAAGGGAAGATTGACGATCCCCCCCGGGGGGCTCTCGCGCAGCCAGGCGTAGGCAGCCAACTCGTCGTCGTTGGCGGTGGGGGGAAAGCGCTCGAGCGGCAGCGCTCCGCCATAGCCTTCGACGAGGAGCGCGCAGAAGCAGATGGCCCAGACTGCGACGCCGATCGGGTGGCTCCAGACGGACAGCAGCGCGCCCATGCCGATTCCGGCCAGGATCCCGAGGGCGAGGTAGACGATCGTCGCCATCCGCGCCGGCACGCGCAGTCCGTCGAAGCCAGGAAGAAAGGCGAGCAGCCAGTCGTAAGGGCCACTCATGAGCAGCGGTCGTCCGGCCCAGGCAGGCTCCGGTCCGAGCGAAAAGATGAAGGCGGCAACACCGATGCCGGTGTAGAGAACGACCTGTCGGGTGGAGGAGAGATTGAAGCCGGCCGCTGTCGCCCGTGCGTCGCGTCTCGGCAGGCCAAGGGCGACGCACGCCAGCACGAGGACCGTCAGGCCCGGGAACAACTTCTCTTCGCTGTCACCGATGTTCAACACTCCACTCCAGGGTGAGGACCGGCGATCGACCTGGGTGTAGGCCAGCACGTCGGCGCTGAAAGACACGATATCCGCGCGGGACCTGACGAGGCCCAGATCCTCGCGCGCGCGATAGTAGGCGCTGCCAATCGGCGCGAGGACGGCCAGGCCCAGCAGTGCTGCGACCGAGATCTCTGCGGTCAGGCGTCTCCATTGGTGTCGGCGGCGCGGCAACTCGGAGGTGACCACGATGACGACTGGGATCGCGAAGAAGTAAAGGAAGTATCCGTTCGAGAGGCCCAGGAGTAGGAACGCCCCCACAAAGCCGGACAATGCCCGCCGAGAACCCGACGCGAAGTACCGGTGCAAGGCCCACAGCGCGATCGGCATCCAGCCGGACATGAGCACTTGCAGGTGCGCCGCCTGGGTGGCGCGATACGGACCGAATGCGACGGCGATGCCGGCGAGCGCCGCGGCGAGTCGGCTACCGGTCAGGCTCTTGGACAGCAAATAGGTGCCGGCGCCGGCCAAGACGTATGAGCCGAAGAACGCCGCGTTGTAGACGAGGACCGGATTCCCCGTCAGCCACTGGAGCGGCGCCGTCAGGACCGCTATGCCGAGGAGGTGCTCCGAAAAGGCCAGCGTGTTCGCGTGCGGAAAGAAGATAGGGGCGTCCCAGAGTCCCTCAAGTCCATGGGCCAGGCGATCCGCGTCCCAGGCCAGGGTCCACGCTAAGAGCACCGGGTCGCGGAGCCCAGGCAAGGAATCGCTCAGGCGGGCGATGAGCGGAAACGTCATGACGGCGGTGAGCAGCGTGAAGCCAGCGATCACCATGAGCGCTTCGTGCAGCGCGGGCGGCACGCGGAGTGGGAGTCGGCCGGCCTTCCTGGGTGGGGAGGAGGGGCTCATCGTTTTCGGCCGTGCCGGCTCACGGAAAGGCTCGGGCCTGCGGTCTTCGGGAGCATGGCGATCATACCCGCGCTCTCCGTGGTGTCTCCTCGCCATCGCGCGGCTTGGCGGCGCGCACCACGGCGAACGCGCCGTGCCGCCAGATGACCTCGACGCGGAAGCCGGCAGTCTGCATCATCTCGAGCTCCTGCTCGAGCGGGAAATACCGATCCTCGGCGGCCCACGCCGTGAGGTGTCCGCGGGCGGTCCGGCGTGAATAGCTTCGCGCCATGTGGCGGATCCATGCCTCGGTCGAGAGCGCACGCAGGCCGGGCTCAGCCGGCGGCATGCAGTCGACCGACACGAGAGCGCCGCCGCGGCGGAGTGCCGCGTGGCAACGTCGGTACAGCCGGATCTTTCTCGCCGGTGTCAGGACGTGGTGCAGCGAGATGCAGGCCGTGAAGAGGTCCGCCGGTGGGAGCGGGCCGCGCGTGAAACTTCTGGGGCGAAGGTCGACGGGGTGGCGTGCGAGCCGATTCAGCCGACGGGCGGCCACGCCGAGCATCGCGGTATCGGTATCGAGACCGACGAGACGCCCGTCGGGCACGGCGCGCAGGCAAGCGGCGGCGAGTGCACCGGTGCCGATTCCCAGGTCCACGATCGTCGGGGCCCGGCGTCGTGGGCGCAGCGCATCGCCGGCTACCCGCAGCATCTCGCTGTAGTGCGGGATGAACGTGCGAATCGTCCGGTCGTACTCAGCGACCCGGATTCTCAGGTGCGCGGCGACTGACATCGTCGGGACTCGGTGCGTCGGCTTGTGGAAAGACAAAGGCCATCACCCTGATCAGCGCGGCGATGACGGCCGCGAGGACCGTCCATTGCAGGACCGTGACCGCCAGGGCGAAATCGACCGTCGGCGCCTGCAGCTCGTAGAGCGCCAGCTCCGCCCCACGCTCGGTCATCCAGTGCCACCCCGTATGAGCCACCAGCGCCGAGAGGAGGACGGCGCCGATGCGTTCGGGCACTATGTGCTTGAAGGCCAGCGTCAGCGCGGGGACGAGGACTGCCAGGACGACGAGCTGACCCAGTTCGACGCCGACGTTGAACGAGAGCAGCGACATCAGCAGATGCGATCCAGCGAACTGCAGCGTCTCGCGCAGGGCGAACGAGAACCCGAACCCGTGCACCAGTCCGAAGCCAAAGGTGATCAGCCATCGGCGCCGCAGCTTCACGCCGACGATGTTCTCCACCGCCATGTAGACGATGGAGAGGGCGATGATCGTCTCGACGAGCGGCGGGAACCACGGCGCTTCGGGCGCCATGTTGAACGCCGACGCGATCAGCGTGACTGAGTGGGCCACGGTGAACGAGGTGACGATGGCGACGAGGGGGCCGAGCCGCCGGAACGGTATGACCAGGCACGCCAGGAACAGCAGGTGGTCGATGCCGTCGAGGATGTGCTCGAATCCGAGCGCCACGAAACGCAATGCCGCCTGATGCCATCGCGGATCGAGGCGGATGAGGCCGGCGTTGCCGGTGTACTCGAAGGCGCGGACGGCGCCGTCGGGCAAGACCAGGCGCAGCACCGTGATCGTCCGCAGTCCCAGCCGGGCCAGCGTGAGGTTGGTTGAGAAGTTCGAGTCCGCGGATCCGATCGGGTACTCGAACAGGATGTCGAGCAGGCCGGTGTCGAAGGCGACGTCGGTCTCGTTCGACATCGGCTGGTCGGTGATGCGCGCCAGCGCCGCCTCGTAGGTCGCGAACGAGCGGTCGTCCGGCTCGGAGACCTGGACGGCCACGAGCCGCTGGCCGGCCAGCAGGGTGTCGTTCTCGTACACGTTCAGCTCGTCGCCCACCCACACCATCACGGCGTCGCGCAGCATCGTCTCCGAGGCCTCGACGTCAATGTAGCCGTCCGGCCGCTGCGGGAAACTGAAGTCCTGCATCGCTTCCAGCGGGACCCGCACGAGCATCTGCAGGCGACGGCCCTCGGCCCGGACGATGGCCTGGACTGTGACGTCGAACGGGATCTCGTGCGCGGTGGGTCCCGCCGGCACAACCAGCATCGGCGCCAGAAGGACGAGGCCAAGCCAGGCGGCGCCGCTGCGCCGCCGGTCACGCCCGGGACGATTCTGCTCGCAACCTATTGATGAAACACGGGATGCTGAGCTGGGGCGGCGCGGCATCGGTCTCGAGGGCTGGCGGAGGACTCGGCGCGAGGAAATCGGGTGCATCCAGGCGGTTCGCCAGTATACTTGTCGACGCTATCAGCCGCAAAGACGATGCCGGGCCCGTGGTGTGGCGCGGCTTGGTCCAAGTCTTGGCCAGGGGGAGGAGTCGGATGAAGCGGAAGCAGAATCTCTTTATTGGTGCGTCATTGGCCGCGCTCTTGATCGCGCTCGGCTGCGGCCAGGCGATGGTGGAGGAGGAGGCCAGTGAGGGCATGGCGGCCGCCGCGGGCGATGGGACGCAAGCGCCCATGTTCGAGGTCGACCCGTTGTGGCCGAAGAACCTGCCGAATCACTGGCTGATGGGTCCGACGATCGGTGTCGACGTCGACTCGCAGGACCACATCTGGGCGGTTCACCGGAACACGCCGGATCAGTTCGCCGCACGGACCGAGATCGGTCTGGCGCAGGACCCGCCGCTGAGCGAGTGCTGCCAGCCGGGTGATCCGGTGCTCGAGTTCGATCAAGAGGGGAACCTGGTCGGCAGCTGGGGCGGACCCGGCACCGAGACCGGCGACTACGTCTGGCCGTTGTCGAACCACGGCATCACGATCGATCACATGGACAACGTCTGGATCGGCGGGAACGGCGGAGCCGACTCGCACGTGCTCAAGTTCACGCGCGACGGCACGTTCGTGAAGTCGTTCGGGCAGTTCGGCGCCCGCCAGACCGGCGAGCGCGACGGCCGGCCGGTGTTCGAGCGCGATAGCCACGACATGGAGAGCTTTGGCCGCGTGGCCAAGATTGGCATCGACCCCGACGCCAACGAGGCCTACTTCGCCGACGGCTACTTCAATCGCCGGATCGCTGTCGTCGACATGGACTCAGGTGAGGTCAAGCGGTACTGGGGCGCCTACGGCGAGCCGCCGGATGACGACCTCGACCTCGGTCGGTATTCGCCCGACGAGGCGGAACCCGCGAAGCAGTTCCGTGGGCCGGTGCACTGTTCCGAGATCGCGAACGACGGCCTGGTCTACGTCTGCGACCGTGCCGCCGACCGGATCCAGGTCTTCCAGAAGGACGGAACCTACGTCGACGAGTACATCATCGCGCCCGAGACCCTCTCGCAGGGCTCGACGTGGGACATCGACTTCTCGCCGGATCCTGAGCAGACCTACATCTACCTGGCCGATGGTCAGAACATGAAGGTCTACATCATCCTCCGCGAGACGATGGAAGTCCTGACGGCGTTCGGTGACGGTGGACGGCAGCCCGGGATGTTCTTTGCCGTGCACAGCATCGCGGTCGACTCGGACGGCAACATCTACACGACCGAGACCTACGAGGGGTCGCGCATACAGAAGTTCGTCTACAAGGGCATGGGCCCGATTCCAGCCGGGGCCGAGGGGCTGAACAGCCAGGGCGTCCTCTGGCCGACCCAGTAGGCGCTCGCGCGAGCGGCGGATTCAGACGGCCCGGGCATCATCGCGATGTCCGGGCCGTTTTCTTAGGAGGCGCCGCCGCTATCGCTGCGGTTCGGTCGTCGGGCGGCCCTCCGAACCTTCGGTGTCGGCGTCCAACTCGAGCGTGGCCAGCACGTCGCGCCACTGGAACTTCTCGCCCAGGTCGCGCACGTAGAAGTCCATCCACGCCATCTCACTGACCGCCTTGACCAGCCGGTTGCGCGGGTCCGGGATCCCGTGGCTCCGCCCCGGATACATGAACAGCTCGGTGTCGACGCCCAGCTTCTTGAGCGCCATGTGCAGTTCGACCGATTGCGGGCTCGGCACGCGCGGGTCGCCTTCGACGACGTGGATCATCGTGGGGGTCGCGGCGCTCTTGATGTACTTGAGTGGCGACTGGTCCCAATACATGTCGAAGTTATCGTAGAGCAGATCGTCACCGACGTAGAAGCGCCGGTTGCGCTGGACGTCGCTCTGCGCATACATCGAGATCCAGTTCATCGTGCCGGCGCCAGAGCTGATCGCCTTGAACCGGTCGGTGTGGGTCAGGATCCAGTTCGACCAGTGGCCGCCGGCGCTCCAGCCCAGCGCACCCATGCTGTTGCCGTCGACGATCCCCTCGGCGATCAAATGGTCCACGCCGGTCATGATGTCGTCGTAGCCCAGCGTGAAGTAGTCGCCCACGATGTCGGTCCGGTGAGCGTTGCCGTAGTTGCGCGAACCCCGGTAGTTCGGCTTCAAGACGGCGTAGCCGGCGCCGGCGTAGACCTGGGCGCTGTAGCCGCCGTTGAAGCGGAGGACGTCGGCCGAGGCCGGGCCGCCGTGAATCGCGACGATGAGCGGATACCGGCGGCCCTCTTCGTAGTCGACCGGGGTGACCAGGATCCCGCCCACGAGCTTGCCGTCGGTCGAGCGCCAGTTCACCTCGGTCTCCTCGCCAAGTGCGAACTCGGCGACCTGCGGGTTCGCGTCGACGAGCGGCGTCCACGACGCGCGGTCCGCCACTGCCGCGATGCTGGGTACGCTGAAGACCGTGGGCGGTGTCTTCGGATCGGCGTAGCCAACGAGGATCCGGCCCGAGTCGTCGTCGCGGCTCACCCTGAGTGCCGCCCGCTCGGTCGTGATCTGACGAACGTCGCCGCTGGCGACGTCGAGCGCGTGCAACTGCGTCGTGACCTTGACGCCGTGGTTGAAGTAGATCGTGTTGCCATCGTCCGACCAGAAGTCGACTCGGGGGCTGCCGTCGAACGTCGCGCCGATCTTCCGGAAGGCCGCTCCGCGGTCGCCGATCGCTCGAATGTAGACGCGATTGTCGGTCATGGTGTACCGCGTCATGTCGTCCGGCGCGGAGAAGGCGACCCACCGGCCGTCCGGTGAGACGCTGGCCAGGCTCTCGCCGACCTCGAAGTTGTCGGTCAGGCGCTCGACGTCGGCGGTCTCGAGGTTCAGCAGAAACTGATCGGCGTAGAGACGGGCACCCGTGATATTGCGCTCGTAGCGGGCCGTGGAGCCGCCGGTGAAGGTGATCCAGCGGCCGTCGGCAGACAGACGGAACGCGGAGACACTGACGTCGGGCTGGTCGGTGAGCCGGACGGTCTCGCCGGTAGCCGGGTCGACGGCCCATAGCTTGGAGAACGGCGTCTCCATGTTGCGGATGTCAACGGTGAACTTCTGCTCGCGGCGTTCGACGTCGTCCGCGTCGTGGGCGTCGGGACGAGTGAAGTAGACCCGCCGGCTGTTGCGCGCCCATTCCCAGTCTTCGACCCCCGCCTCACCGTCGGTCAGTTGCTCCGGCTCGGCTGAGAAAAGATCGCCCACCGGGAGCCGATAGAGCTGCTCGAGCCCCTCGTCGCCGCTGCGGTAGGCGAGCCAGTCGCCATCGAGGCTGAACGCGAAATCGGCGACGCCGTACTCGGCGTTGGTGATCTGGCGCGCTTCGCCGCCGTCGGGGCGCATGAAGAACAGTTGGTCGTCGCCACCGTCGTCGGCGTTGCGATCGGACAGGAAGGCAAAGAAGCTTCCGTCGCGCGCCCAGGCCGGTGATGTCTCGTTCGCGTCGGTCGTGAACGTCATCCGCCGGCTCGACGCCAGGCCTTCGGACATCGAGACGAGGTGGATATCGACCTGCGACTCGGCCTCCTGCCAGTCAGGGGTCGAGATCGTGTGCAGCATCCACTGACCGTCCGGGCTCGGTGTCCAGGCGCCGGGCCGCGCCAGTTCCTGGACATCGAGGAAGGTCATTGGCCGACTAGTCTGGGCCGAGGCCGCGCCGAACGCGGTAACGGTCAGCACGGTCGTGGCGAAGAGGCAGGTCAGCGTGCGTGGCATCGGTGATGGCAGGGCTTGGCGCATGAGAACCTCATTTCGGCACCGGTCCGGCGTGGCATCTGGCCAGGACGAGCGGCAGGGTGAGCGTCACGTCGAGACAGACCGGGCGGCTACGCACCATCTATCTCGACTCAGGTCGGATTATACGGCACCGCGGCTCGACACCGGGACCGGGACCGCATAAGCTCGATGGGCCTCGCATGTATTTCTGCTACGTCGTGCGCTGCGCTGACGGCACGCTGTACACCGGCGTGACGACCGACCTGGACCGACGAATCCGCGAACACAATGGGGAGCACCAAGCCGCCCGGCGTGCGCGCTACACAGCCAGCCGGCGGCCGGTCCGATTGGCCTGGACGGAATCCCATCCGACGCGGTCGTCCGCGCAGCGGCGCGAGGCTGAGATCAAGGGTTGGCGACGCCCCCGGAAGCTGGCATTGATTGAGGACAGGCGGTAGCCGCGCGGCAGGCCCGCGGTAGAGTAGGCTGACACCGACGCGCGCCTCGACCACCATGCCCGACAACCCCGTCGCCATCGTGACCGCCGCCGGCAAGGGGATAGGTGCGGCCATCGCGCGCGAGCTGGCCGCCGACGGCTACCAGCTGGCGCTGATGTCGGTCTCGGGTGGCGCCGAAACGCTGGCGGCCGAGCTGGACGCGGTCGGGCTGACCGGGTCGGTCACCGAGTCCGAGGACCTGCGGCGTCTGGTCGACGTCACGCTCGATCGCTACGGGCGCCTCGACGCCGTGGTCAACAACACCGGGCACCCCCCGAAGGGGCCGCTGCTGGAACTGACCGACGACGATTGGCGGAGTGGTCTCGAACTGGTGTTGCTGGGCGTCGTCAGGATGGCGCGTCTGGTGACGCCGCCGCTAAAGGCCGCGGGCGGTGGGGCGATCGTCAACATCTCGACGTTCGCGGCGTTCGAACCGTCGCCTGCGTTTCCGATCTCGGCGACGCTGCGCGCGGCGCTGGCCAGCTACACGAAGCTCTACGCCGATGCGCATGCCGCGGACGGTATCCGGATGAACAACGTGCTGCCCGGCTACATCGATTCGTTTCCAGCTGACGACGATCTGGTGCAGCAGATTCCGATGGGTCGCTACGGCTCGGTCGCGGAGATCGGCAAGACCGTCCGGTTCCTGCTGTCAGCCGATGCCGGCTACATAACCGGGCAGAATCTTCGGGTGGATGGGGGCCTCACGCGCAGCGTGTAGGGCGATCGCCACGATGACAAGGGGGGCGAGGATGCAATTGAGCAGGCGCGAACTGATGCGGAGCGTTGGCGGTGGGACACTGGCGTTGGGGGTCGGCCGTCTGGCGGTCGGCGGATCGGCAGCGACCAGCGCGGCCGCTGCGTTCGACGTCGATGCCGTGCGGGCGGACTTCCCACGGGCCGCGAAGAACCTCTGGCTGGCGGCGGCGGAGACCCATCCGTTCAGTGTGCATACGCTCCGGGCGCTCGAGGAGTACGCCGAGTATCGCGCGCTGGGATCGGGCGACGGCCGGCACAGCTTCACGGCCGAGCAGCAGGCCGAGACGAAGCGGTTGTTCGGGCAGCTCATCAACGCCACGCCCGAGGAGGTCGCGTTTGTGATGAGCACGACCGACGGCGAGAACGTGGTTGTGGCCGGCCTCGACCTGGCCGCGCGCGGCGGCAACGTCGTGATCGACGATCTGCATTTCTCCGCGTCGCGCTATCTCTACACGGCGCTGGCGGATGCGGGGAAGATCGAATTGCGCGTGGTGCCGCATCGCGACTGGAAGATCGATTTGGCCGACATGGAGCGGGTGATTGATCGGGAGACGCGGCTGGTCTCGATGGCCCTGGTGTCCAACATCAACGGCTACATGCACGATGCGCGTGCTATCAGCGACCTGGCGCACGCCCACGGCGCCTATGTGTACGCCGACATCATTCAGGCGGCGGGGAACACGCCGCTCGACGTTCGCGCCATGGGGATCGACTGTGCGGCGTCCAGCACGTACAAGTGGCTGATGGGCGACTTTGGGCTCGGTTTCCTGTACGTCCGTGACGACCTGCAGGGTGACGTCGTGAAGCAGACGCGATACGGCTTGCGGGCGGTGGCGCAGCGCGACGGGCAATTCGTGCCGCGGCCCGGTGCGGCGATGTACGAGGGCACGACGACGATGCCCTACTTGCCGGCGATCTGCGCGTTCGAGGGGCTCAAGTACGTGACGAAGCTCGGTGTCGAGAACATCCGTGCCCACGCCGAGCCGCTGGTGGCACGGCTCCAGCGGGAGATGCCCGGTCTCGGCTACCCGTCGATCACGCCGCCGGGCACGGCGACGCCGATCACGAGCTTCGTCACGCCGGATCCCAACGCGACCCAGGCCAAGCTCGATCGCGCCTTCCCCGAGCGCGTCGTTTCGGGTGGTCGCTGGCGGAAGACTGATGCAGCAGGCACGGTCGAGCAGGTCCGGGGACTTCGCATCGGGGTGTCGGTGTACAACAACGATGCTGACGTCGACGCATTCCTGAACGCCCTCGACTAGTCGCGCCTTGTCGCTCGCCCGGTGTGCTTCCGTCGGCCTTTCCCTGGCTTTGCGCCTCTGTGCGGTGGCCGTGGTCGCGGCGTGGTCGGGAGTCCAGACGGCTGCGCAGGAGCCGGCGTCGGCGGCGAAGCGGGCGGAGGCGGTGCGTGTCCCCGCAGGCACGATCGAGATCGACGGCCGCCTCGACGAAGCGGCCTGGCAGACCGCGCCGCCGGTCACCGATTTCATCCAGAAGGAGCCCGTGGAGGGCGCGCCGCCGACCGACCGGTTCGAGGTCCGGTTCGTCTACGACGACAGCGCGGTGTACGTGGGTGCCCGGATGTTCAGCTCCGTGGGCGTCCAGGGGCCGCTCAGCCGGCGCGACGACGGCGACCAGATCGAGTCGCTGCAGATCGAGCTGGACACCTATCTCGACAACCGGACCGCGTATGCCTACGGCGTGACGGCGGCCGGTGTGCGGCTCGACCACTTTCATCCGACCGACAACGAAGGCGACGAGGATACCGAGTACGACCCCGTCTGGCAGGCCCGGACGGAGCGAACCGACGACGGCTGGACCGCCGAGCTGTGGCTGCCGTTCTCACAGCTACGGTTCAACGAGGTCGCCGAACAGGTCTGGGGCCTGAACATCAAGCGCTACGTGCCGTCCATCGAGGAGGAGAATTACTGGGCGCTCGTGCGGCGCACAGAGAGCGGGTGGGCCTCGAGGTTCGGCGAGCTGCACGGCGTCCGGGACGTCGAGCCCTCGCGCCGGCTCGAGATCGCGCCGTATGTCGCCGGCTCGTCACGCGTTACCGGCGATCGCGATCCGGACGACCCGTTCGACGACGGGAAGAATCTGGCCGGCCGGGTCGGCGCGGACATCAAGTACGGGCTCGGGTCGAATCTCACGCTCGATGTGGCGGTGAACCCCGACTTCGGTCAGATCGACGCAGATCCGGCGGAGGTCAACTTGACGGTCTTCGAGACGATCTTCCCTGAACTGCGTCCGTTCTTCCTCGAAGGCAACAACGTCCTGACGGCCGGCACCGGGAACTACTACTACTCGCGGCGGATCGGCGCACGGCCGAACGGTCTGGCCTCGGGCGATTTCGTCGACTATCCCGACACGACGACGATTCTCGGCGCCGGCAAACTGACCGGACGCCTGCCGTCCGGGACGTCGATCGGCCTGCTCGGAGCGGTGACTGACCAGGAGTTCGCGCGGACGTCGATCGACGGTGACGAGTCGCGCGTTCGAGTGACGCCGCGGTCGGGGTGGGGTGTCGCGCGGGTGATTCAGGAGATCGACGACGCCGGCTCTACCGTCGGCGCCCATCTGACCGTGCTGCACCGCGAGATGTCGGCCGACGACCCGCTGGCGTCCCGGCTCAGCCGGAATGCCGTCACGGTGGGGGCCGACACTCGCAAGCGGTTTTCGGATCGGACCTACGAGGCGGCGCTGAACGTTGGCTTCACGCACATCGACGGCGAGACTGAGGCGATCGCCGGCTACCAGACCCGCAACTCGCATCTCTTCCAGCGCGTGGACCAGCCGACGATCCGGTTCGACCCGACCCGCCGGTCGCTCAACGGGACGCAGGTCAACGGCAGCATCGGCAAGATCGCGGGCAGGCACTGGCTCTGGCGGACGAACCTGATGATCGAGTCGCCCGAGTTCGAGCCGAGCGATTTCGGGCGCCTGAATTTTGCGGGAGACTACTCGGGCGGCGCGCGCCTGACCTACCGGGAGACCGTGCCGGGCGCGCTGTTTCGCGCCTACTCGTTCACGGTGAACCTCCAGCACTACTCGTACTTCGACCGCGACCTCGGCATGCGCTACGGCCTGTCGAGCAGCAACAGCTTCACCTTCCTCAACTTCTGGCGGACCAGCCTCAACATCACGCGATTCTTCCGGGGCCAGGATGCGCAGCTGACGCGGGGCGGGCCAGCGATGGGCGTGCCGCTCGGGTGGAACGTCGGCTGGTCACTGCGGAACAATCCCGCCTCGGCGACGCAGTGGCAGGCCGACGCGAACTACCGGTCGAATGCGCTGGGCGACCACGTCTGGCAGACGGCGGTCGTCTTGTCGGTTCGGCCGTCGCCGTCGCTGGAGCTGTCGGTCGAGCCTGAGTACCGCAACGAGCAGGGCACGCGGGCGACGTTCCAGGGCCCGATCAACCGGCAGTATCTGACGTCGGAGCCCGGCGGCCGGCCCGAGACGTCCGACCGACGCTACATCTTCGGCACGCCCGATCGGACGACGCTGTCGATGCAGCTGCGTGCAAGTTACACGTTCAAGCCCGACTTGACGCTCGACGTCTACATGGAGCCGTTCGCGGCCAGCGGCCGGTACGACCGGTTTGGCGAGATGGTGGCGGCCCGGGCGCCCGCTCTCCGGTTCTACGGCACCGACGGCCCGACGATCGAACGGCTGCCCGACGGGACGCGCCTCGTCACCGACGGCGATGACATGTTCACGCTGCGGAACTACGAGTTCAACGTCCGGTCGTTCCGCAGCAACGTCGTGCTGCGCTGGGAGTGGCGGCCGGGCAGCACGTTGTTCGTCGTCTGGCAGCAGAATCGCGCGAGCCGAGTGCCCGAGGGGTCGCACGTCGGGCCGGGCGACCTGTTCGGATCGCTGTCGGCGCCGGGCGACAACATCTTCGCCATCAAGACCACCCTCTGGACGTCGCCGTAGGGCCGATGGCGCTCCGTGAGGCGCGGCGTCCGCCGCGCCATTCGCGCCCCTGAAGGGGCGCGCCACCCGTTCGGTTCGTCTAGAATCTGAGCAGCCGTGTCAGCTTGATGACGAACGAGCGGTTCTGGAGCCGCGGGAAGCCCTCGACGCCGGTGTCACGGCCGGAGCTGTAGACGACGAACAGGTCGCTGCCCGGTAGGTACTCCCAGCGGAACCTGATGTTCGTGTCGAACACTTCGTTGGTCGAGTTGTACTGCAGCAGGGCCGCGAGGAACATCCGCGGCGAGACCGTGAAGTTGGTGCGGGCGCCGAGCAACGTCGTCGTGAACAACCCTTCGAGCAGCTCGACGTCGTTAACGGCGATCCGCGGCTCCACCGCGAATCGCGGCGTCACGACGACCCGGCCCTGATACGCGACTTCCGTCCGCGTTCCGTTGAAGAAGCTGCCGTGCAGGAGCGAGACGCGCCCCGACACGCGGCGCTGCGCGCCGATCTCGTATTCGGTTCGGACATCTCGGAAGGCATAGCCGCCCGGCGGGAGGACGATGCCGTCGACGATCTCGAACTCCTCCTGGAGCCCTTCGAACGAGTCGGTGTACTCGACGTGCCACTTGTCGCTGTTCTCGAGCTCGAGTTCGAAACGCAGCTTGCCCTCACTGGTCTCGAGTACGCCCGTGGTATCGGTGATGTAGTCGAAGCTGCCCTGGTGGATGATCCGGCGGAGCCAGGGGACCGACCTCGGCCGCGGGCTGAAGCGGAGTTGCGCGAAGTTGCGCCGGAAGTCGTCGCGGCGCACGAAGCCGATCTCCGGGTTGAAGTCCTCATCGACGGTCAGGTGGTCGACTTCCACGCCGTATCGATCGCCGGTGTACGCGAACCGGCCCCTGTAGCTCGAGTCGCCGCCGGTCAGGTCGGGTGTCTCGGTCCGGGCGAAGTAGCCGGTGAGGCTGAGGTTCTCGTAGAACCGGAAGTTGGCGTCTGCGCCGTAGGCCTGGTTGACGCCGGGACCGTCGGGCAGCAGGCTGCGGCGCGTGTAGATCACGCCGATGGTGCTCCGTCGGAGAAGGTCGCGCTTCAACCGCACGACCGAGAAGTTGGTCGGCAACGTATCGCCGCTCTCCGAGTCGCCGGTCTGAATGTTGAGCAGGCCGATCGAATAGGCACCGGCGCGTCCGGCTACGCGTCCACCGGCGATGATCGGTACCTCCTCGCCACCCTCCAGGCCGATCCGGCGGCTGAAGAAGAGAACCGGCGCGTCGCTCGGCCGGGCATTCCGCCTCCGAGCGGCCCCTTCCGGGTTACCGAACGCGAAGATGCCCTGGCCCTCCAGGAAGAACTCACGCTTCTCCGGAAAGAACAGGCTGAACCGGGTCAGGTTGATCTGCTGTTCGTCCGCCTCGACCTGCGCGAAGTCGGTATTGACCGTGAAGTCGGTAATGAGCGATCGCGTCAGGCCGTACTTTAGGTCGAACCCGACCTCTCCGGTCACGTCGTTCTCGGTCGCCGGAGCAGAGTCGAGGTCCGTGAGCGCGCCGGAAATCGCGTAGGGCTTGAGCTCGAGGTTTCGGCTCGTCGTCGGTGGCTCGATCCCGACGAGTGTGGCGGACGAGGAGACCTGGAGGATGCCACGGCGGCCGAGCGAGGCGGGCACCCCGCTGAGGTACGAGGTCTCGTTCTTCCACTGAACGTGCCGCGCGATGTTGATCCCCCAGGTCTGGGCGCCACCCGGCTGGTAACGGAGCGACTTGAACGGGATGACCATCTCGACGATCCAGCCCTGGTCGAAGACGCTCGCTTTCGCGTCCCACACGGTGTTCCAGTCGATGTTGACGTTGCGTTCGTCGGTGACGAGGCTGTCGAAGAGGCCACCCAGCGGGTTCGACAGGAAGTTGATGCCGTTGCGGCCATCGTGAAAGGTGTCGAAGACGACCGCGAGCGACGCGTTGGACCACATGTTCCGGGCGTCCCGGGTCATCTCGTTGGTGACCATGCGCTCGGGATGGCTGTCCCAGCACCTGGCGGCGAGGTAGACGTTCCGATCGTCGAAGAGGATCCAGACTTCGGTCGGTTCGGTGGCCGCCGCGCCCTCGTCGGGCAGTTGCTGGACGAACCCGTCGATCGCCGGGACCTCGCTGTAGATCGGGTCGTCGAGGCGACCGTCCGCGACGATCGGCTCGGCGATTCGCACGACGCGCACGGTCAACTGGCCGGCGGCATCCTGCATCCTGACGGCCGGCGGCACCGGACCCCGGTCGGCGGGTGCGTCGCTCTGGGCCGACGCGGGCGTCGCCATGGCCAGCAGTAGTGCGATGACCGGGGTCACGCGGGTTGCCACAGAGGTAAATCCGACTACTTCCACGATTGGCTGTACAAGAAAAGGCGAGCGGGGCAGAACGCCCCGCCCGCATGTTGATCGCCCGCGTGCGGGCTCAGCGCTGGCTGGCGCTCAGACCTCTGAGCGTGTCGGCCAGGGCGTGCAACCGGGCCGCACTGCCGGGCAGGGCCGATGCGTCGCTGTCCAGTTGAGTCGCCAGCTCGTCCAGCTCGTCGAGCAGTTCACCGTCGGCCTGATCGCGCTCGATGCGGCGGAGCGCGTTATCGAGTGTCGTGAGGTGCGCCACCCGGAGGCCGTTCTGGCGGGCGAGCTGGTCGACGTAGGCCTTGGCGACCGCCGTCGTCGGCTCCCACGTGATGACACGCTGGTTCTGGGCATTGAACTCGCCCAGTTCCACCTGCTCGGCCGCGGCGATCTCGTTCGCGGAGAGGTGCTCACTCGGTGTCAGGCGGAAGACGTCGATGCCGCGCGAGATCTCGGCGCCGTAGACGTGGCCGTTGTACCAGTAGCTCGACCAGTAGCCGCCCATGATGAACTCTTCGCCGTTGATCGGGCCCCGGTCGAAGAAGGCGATCTCGACCGGGTTCGCCGAGTCGGTGAAGTCGAACACCGAGACGCCGCCCTGGTACCACGACTGGACCATGATGTCGCGTCCGGGCACCGGGATGAGCGAACCGTTGTGCGCGACGCAGTTCTCCATTTCGGTCTGCGCCCCGGGCATCTTGTAGTAGCTGCGGAAGACCAGCTTGCGGTCGACGATGTCGAAGAGCGCGTTGGCGCCCCAGCTGGGCAGGTCGGTCGCGAGGCAGCGCGGCCGGCCACCGCCGCCCCACTCGTCGGTGAAGACGATCTTGGTCCCGTCGTTGTTGAAGGTCGCCGAGTGCCAGTAGGCGAAGTTCTGGTCGACGACCTCATCAAGACGCTCGGGGTTCGCCGGGTCGGAGATGTCCAGCAGGATGCCGTTGCCCGAGCAGGCGCCCGCGGCCAGCCCCATCTCCGGATAGACCGTGATGTCGTGGCACTGGTTCGTCATCCGCGAGTTCTGCGTCCCGTCACCGTGGTCGCCGCCCTGCCAGAGACCGGAGATCGAGCCGGTCTCGGGATCGGCGAAGATCCGTGGCCGGTTGACGATGCGGGCCGTCGCCGGCGCCGACAGTGGTACCTCGATGACGTCGATGCTGAACAGTGCCGTGTCCGGTCGCTCGTCCGGATCCTGGTCCTCCTCGAGGTCGACGCAGCCGTCAAGCTCGTCGCCCGATCGGACCGAGCCGGTGCCCTGGCCGTAGAGATACAGCATGCCCGAGTCGTTCGGATCGGGCACCAGCGTGTGGGTGTGCGAGCCCCGGCAGGTCTGGATCGCCGCGACCTGCTGCGGATTCCGGATATCGCTGATGTCGAAGATCCGGATCCCACGGAACCGCTCGGCGCTCACCGGGTCCTCGACGCCGCCAGTGCCGCAGTCTAGCCGGCCGCGGGTCTGCTCGACCGACATGAACAGCAGGTTGCCGTAGACCGAGACGTCGCCCTGGCCGCCCGGACAGACGACCGAGACCAGCAGTTCCGTCGAGCGCGGGTCCTCGATGCTGTAGGTGTTGAAGCCATGGTAGTTGCCGACGAACATGTGCGTGTCGCCGAACGCCAGATCCGAGTTCGTGTAGTTGATCTGCGGCGGACGCGGTGGCGCGGGTTCCGCTTTCGCGGCGGCGGCCTCCGGTTCCGGGTGGAGGAACTCTTCGCCAAGCCGCGCATCGGGATCCGGTGCCGGCGGACGCGGCTGGCGCGGCCGGCCGGCCGGCGCCTCGGGGTCGAAGAAACCCTCGGGCTTGGCCAGGTTCACGATCAGCTCCATGTTCCGCGCGGCCTCGCCGGCATCCTGGAAGCCAGGGGCGAGACCGACGCGCGGGTCGGTCTGGCGCTGCTGGGCCAGCACGGGGGCAGCGGCGACCACGAGGGCAGCCAGCCCGAGCAGCGACAGCAGGGTGAGCCTCAGCGGGCTCCGGTGCGACGTCGTCGTTCTAGGTGTCATGCGAGTCCTCTATTCATTCCTCTTCACTCAGTCGATAAAAACGTGCCGTCGAGTCAGCGGCTCTCGAGCGAGCCGCGCATCCTGCGCATCCGTGTGATCTCCATGGTCTGGTCGGCGACGACATCGGAGGCGAAGCTGAAGATCACCGATTCCTGTCCGGCACCGGCGCTGGCGAAGAGTTCCTCCACCATGATGACCGCGCCCTGGTGGTGCATGATCATGTACTCGAGGAAGAGCTTGTCGAATTCGGTGCCGCCGGCCGCCGCCAGTTCGGCCATCTGGTCGGGCGTCAGCATGCCCGGCATCAGCATGCCTTCGTGCTGATGGTGCTCGTTGCCCTGGGGCACGTCCTGGTCGCGAGCTTCCAGCCAGCCCTGCATCATCCCGATCTCGTCGGCCTGTGAGACGTCGATCCGTTCGGCCAAGAGCCGCATGCCCTGCCATTCGGTCCGCTCGTAGAGCAGTTCCGTCATCTCGAGCGCCTGCGCGTGATGACCGATCATCCCCTGCATGAAGGCGATGTCGGGGGCGGTGGCCTCGATGCCGGAGAGATCGGTCGCGGCCGCGGCGTCGATCTCGCGCGTCGCGTCACCCGGCGCACCGGGCTGGACCAAGGGCGGGCGCTGGTCCTGGTCATCGTCTTGGTTCTGGGCGTGTCCCGGCGGATCGCCGACGGACCACGCGGCGGCGAGGATCAGTGCGAGGATGGCGGTGCTCAGAGTGGTTGACTTCGGCATGGGTGTTTCCCTTCGTGGGGTACCTATCCGAAAGAGCATACACCGTCAGGCGGGCGGCCGTGCGCTACAATCCGCGCGTCCGTCGGAACCGTTCAGGAAAGGGGTGGAAATGTCGAGGCTGCTGAAGATGCTCACCTTCGCCGTCATACTCTCGCTGGCCGCCGTGCCGGCTCGCGCACAGAATCCGTATGCCCGGCCGTCGCTGGAGGTGCTGGCGGCAGCGGCCGGGGCGGACGGGATACTCCCGCAGCCGTTCATCGCGCTCACCGGCGCGAACGTCATCGACGTGCGGTCGGGGAGCGTCCTCGGCGACGTCTCCATCGTCCTGCGGGAAGGGCGCATCGTGTCGGTGGGCCCGGAGGCGCCGCCTGCGGCGGCCGACGTGATCGATCTCCGCGGGCGATATGTCACCCCGGGGTTCTTCGAGGGGCACTACCACGGGAGCAGCGTCGGCTCGGCGCACCGCGCGCTCGTCTCCGGTGTGACCACGGCCCGGAGCGCATCGGCCGACGGTTTTTCGGACATCGCGCAGCGCGATCTCGTCACCGCCGGCTACCTCGCCGGTCCTGACATCCTCGCGGCCAGCGTCTACGTCACCCCGGAACTGGGCACGACGGACGACGTCCTGGCCGACCCGCGTCTGGCGAAGTACCTCAATCGGCCGGTGCGGGGCGAGGCCGCGGTGCGCGAGGTCGTGCGCATCAACGCGGAGCACGGTGTCGACTGGATCAAGACCCGAACCAGCGGCCTGTCGTCGCGCACGTCAGGCCCCGATGCCCTGGCCATGGCGTTCACCGTCGAGGAACTGGCCGCCATCATGGACGAGGCAGAGCGGCACGGGATCCCGGTGGCGTGTCACGCCCACGGCATCGAGGTCGTGATCGCCGGCATCGAGGCGGGGTGCCGGAGCATCGAGCATGCCTCCTACATCAACGAGGAGGCGCTTCGGTTGATGAAGGCCCGCGGCACACTCTGGGTGCCGACCTACATCTCGGTGGTTGGGTTCGAGCTGCCCCACGACGACTACGCGACGACGATCGCCCGGCAGCGTGCCCCCCATATTCTCGAGAACCTGCAGCGGATGATCCGCCTCGGCCACGAGATGGGGATTCCGATCCTGACGGCGGTCGACACGAGCTACGGCCCCGAGAGCGTCTATCGCGTGGCGGGGGAGATCAACGCCTTCATCGACTTCGGGATGAGTCCGATCGACGCGCTCCGCGCGGCGACGATCCGATCGGCGGAGGCCTACGGGCTGGCCGACCGCACCGGCGCGATCGAGGTGGGGCTGGAAGCCGACCTGCTCGTCTTCGACCGGAATCCGCTGGAGCAGCCGTCGGTGCTGCACAACCCGCTGGCCGTGTTGAGCAACGGCCGCGTCGGGTTGAACCGATCGGTCGGGTCGGCCAAGGTCCTGCCCGGGTACTGACGGTCTAGCGCGAGATCGCGAGCCGGAAGCCGATGAACGGCCGGCGGACCCCGGGGTCACCGCCGCCGCGGATCGCTGCACGCACGTTCTGGGCCGCGTCCGCGTACGACCCACCTCGTATCACCCACAGCGCGTCAGTGGCGAGGTCCGTCGCATCGACTCCAGGTTCGTAGGGGTAGGGTCGATACGGGCTGCGGGTCCACTCCCAGACATTGCCGCTCATGTCGGCGAGTCCGTATGCGCAGTCGGGGCATTCGATGCTGCCGACCGGCACGGGCGCCTCGGTGGAATAGTTCGCGCGGCCTGGCGTCGCCTCGTTGCCCCACGGAAAGATCCGCCCCTCCTCGCCGCGCGCGGCCTTCTCCCATTCGGCCTCAGCGGGCAGTGCGATGCGCCAGCCATCATCGAGGAGCGCCCGCAGCGGGGCCGGCGTTTCGGCCGACTCGCGCAGGGCGCCATCGAGCCAGCGGGTGTAGGCGAGGGCGTCGGGCCACGTGATGCCAGAGATCGGATGGTCCGGCGGGCCGCCCGAGCCTCGGGCGCCCAAGCCCGCGCCGGTCGCCGAGGCGAAGGCCTGAAACTGCGCGACGGTCACCTCGAATCGACCGATGTAGAAGGTCGGCAGGTCGACCAACGCCTGCACCTGATCGGTGGACCAGCGCTCGTTCTCGAAGGCGAGCCGGTCGACGGCGGGGTCGCTCCCCATGAGAAACGGCGAGGCGGGAATCTCCACGAATCCGAGCATCGCGTCGTCAGGCAGGAACCAGGCGTCGCGGCGGAAGCCGGCCAGTTCGGGCGCTGGTTCCGCCGCCGCGCCGGGCGCGGTCGGCGTGAGTCGTCCGGACTCTCGCACCATCCACGCCGCCACGGCCAGGACGATGACCGCCATGATGGTCAGGCCGACGGTCGGGGTCGATGGCGTAGCGTGGTCGGTGGGGTTCACGCTGTCACGTTCCATGTGCGATCAGGGCGAGTACGTCCCGAAGCTCGCGACATTGTAGTCGACGCGCGACGGCGCCATCGGGGACCTCGCGAGGCTGGCCAATGCACGGCGGCCACAGGAGCGGCGCGAACCCGACCCCCGGTCGATGGGCGTTGTCTTCCGCCCGTAACCGGGCGGTCCGCACGCGGTCTGTCCGCAACCTCCTCTCCAACTGTCGTTTAGGGCAGGTGGCCGCTCTTCTCTGGCGCGTCCCGGCGGGCTTGAGCCTGTTTCCCGCCCGTTTGCGCATTTCCAGGTGAGAGCCAATCGCATCAAGGGCAGAGGAGGCCTGGGATGCCGACACGGACCAACAGTGGACACGTTCGGGTACACGGGAGCTTGCTGGCGGCCGCGGAGAAGCGGGCGCTGGTCTGGATGGCGGAGCGGATGCCGGGATGGGTGAACTCCGACCATCTCACGTTGCTGGGACTCGGCGCGATGCTTGCGGCCGGCCTGCCGTTCTGGGCGGCCAGTGCCAACCCGCTGGCGCTCTGGGCCGTCGTCGCGGCGCTCGCCGTCAACTGGTTCGGTGACAGCCTCGACGGTACGCTCGCGCGGGTGCGCGATCAGCAGCGGCCGATGTACGGCTACTACGTCGATCACGTCATCGACATTGTCGGCGCGTTCTTCTTGCTCGGCGCCTGGCGCTGTCGACGAGGACCTGGCGCATCGACGACGCGGCGAGCGCTCGGAAGTGCGCTTCGTTCTCCCAGCAGAGGCGTGAGTCCTTCAGGAGCCGCAGGTAGGCTTCGTGAACGAGCGCGGTAGCTTGGAGTGAGTGCCCGGGTGCTCGTTCCGCATGTAGCGGCGGGCGACCCGCCGCCGCTCGTCGTAAACGAGCGGCATGAGATCCGCGACCGCACCGCGGTCGCCGCCGTTCGGTGGGGGCGATGGGTCGTCTGGGCTCACGGTCGGCGTCCTCCGACACCCTGATTGTACATGAGGGTCCGGACGAGGCCTTCCCCCTCAGCTCGACAGGATCGACTGGCCCCCAGCTGAGCGGGTCTACTTCGGCTGCGGGACGATCCGGATGTAGGGTAGCGGCGACTGCCAGCCGCCCGGGTACTTCTTCTTGGCGTCGTCGTCCGACATCGACGGCAGGATGATCACGTCGTCTCCGTTTTGCCAGTTCGCCGGGGTGGCAACCTTCTGCGTCGCCGTGAGCTGGCACGAGTCGAGCAGGCGCAAGACTTCGCTGAAATTCCGGCCGGTGCTCATCGGATAGGTGAGCGTCGCCTTGATCTTCTTGTCGGGCCCGATGACGAAGACGGAGCGCGCCGTGGCGTTGTCGGCCGGCGTTCGTCCTTCGCACGTCTCGCCGGCGTCGGCCGGCAGCATGTCGTAGGCCTTCGCGACCTTCAATTCGGGATCTCCGATCAGCGGATAGTTGAGCGCGTGGCCCTGCGACGCCTCGATATCCTTCGACCATTTCTCGTGGTTGTCGACGTCATCGACGCTCAGGCCGATCACCTTGCAGTTCCGCTTGTCGAATTCAGGCTTGAGACCGGCGACCGATCCGAGCTCGGTCGTGCAGACCGGTGTGAAATCTTTCGGGTGCGAGAAGAGCACAGCCCACCCGTTGCCGATCCAGTCGTGAAAGCTGACCTCACCCTCGGTCGTCTGGGCCGTGAAGTTCGGTGCTTCCGCGTTGATTCTCAATGACATCGATGCTCTCCTCCTCGAATTCGCTACAGCTTCCCCGGGGAAACCGCCATTCTAGCGCCGGATCGACCCCGGCACCAGTGGCGCGCTCCTTCCGAGGGAAGGGAAGTGTGAGCTAGCTCACACTTTGGCCTATTGGGCGGCGATGAGATTCGTCAGATAGATCGTGTTCGACGAGCGGACCGTCACGAAGACTCGCCCCTGCTCGTCGACGCCGAAACGTTGGTCGCCTCGGCTGGCCCCGCGCCCCGCGGCGACGTAGTCATCTCCGTGGATGATCCGCGTGAAGAGGTCCGGCTCGCCGCCGTCGATGCTGGCGTACATGACGTGGAGGGTCGCCTGCGTGTCGTTGGCATCGGCCTCGAGCAACTCCCCGAAGTCGACGTGGAAGAACGCGCCGCTGGGCAGGTCGGCGAAGACGACCTGATCCTGGAACTTGGGATCGTCCGGGTCGGACGCGACAAAGCCGCCGACGATCGCCGCGCGCGGGAACGGGCCCGACCCCGGGTAGTACTTGAAGTCATGGTCGTAGATTGTCGCCGGGTACTCGACGGTGAGTGCCGGCGACGGATTCAAGCGCGACGTCCGCTCCGGGCTCCGGTCGACGTCGACCGGTCCGTCGATCGCCGGCCAGCCGTGGTTGTCGCCGACGTCGACGAGGTTCAGTTCCTCGTAGTCGTCGGCGCCGATATCGAAGACGAGGAGCCTCGAGGTGCCGTCGGGTTCCCGGGCGAAGGTCAGGTTCTCCGGATAGCGGAAGCCGATTGCAGCGATCTCCTCCGCGTTGCCGTCGTCGTCGAGCAACGGTCCACCATCGGCGAACGGATTGTCCTCTGGAATGGCGTAGCGGTCGTCGCCGTGCTGGAGCGGGTCGATCCGAAGGATCTTGCCGAACGGGTTGTCCGAGTCCTGGACGTGCTGCCAGTCCCAGAGGCCGCCGCCCGACCAGGTGTCGCCGAGCGGGATGTAGAGCAGGCCGTAGTCGGGGTCGCCCGGCTCGACGAACGGGTTGAAGGCTATGTGGCCCATCGAGTGGTTGTCCTGGTTCGGCCCGCTGATCTCGAACCGGATAATGTCGCGGTACGATGTCGGGTCGATCCGGCTCGGGTCGTCGGGGTCGACGGTCCACTCGGCGACGGCGAACCGGCCGATCACCCTACCGGGCTTGGTCGCCAGGTTGGCACCGCTGTAGTCCGGCTCCCGCGCGCCTGGAATCGTCGAGCGGTAGAGCGTGTAGAGCTTCCCCTCGCCCGGTGCGCCGGCGCGGCCGTAGTCGGGGTGGAAGGCGTAGTAGGAGAGGCCGCGCGTCACGAAGCGCAGCGTCGGGTCGAAATCGGGTGTCACGCCCGGTGCGGCCAGGTCGTGGAAGACGCCCAGCAGATCGCCCGAGGAGGAAAAGGCGAACAGCTTCCCCTCGTTCGTGCCGACGAAAAGTCGGCCTGAGCCGTCCTTCGCGTGATCGATGTCGATCGCGTCCGATTCCGGCCCGACCTGCGGGTGTGTCGTGTAGGTCGTGAGTTCGAGGACCTTCGGCGAATCGATCGGCTCGGGCGCCTGGGCGAGGGCCGGCGTTGGGGCGAGTCCCACGGCGATGGCCAGACACGCCAGGGCGCGCCACGAGGGGGTTGGGCCGCGGTCGGCGCCGAGAGTGAGTTTGGTCATCGGGTTCCGAATTATAGCCGAACCGACGCCGGTCGCGCCGTGCCGGCACTTCGCGCGGCGAACGTCTTAGCGGCGGCTCATTCGCCCGCGGGGTGCTGGTGGCACTCGGCGATGAGCAGGTCGCGGATGAGGTCGGTGCCGGCCCGATCGTTGTAGAGGCCGTTGACCCCTTCGTGTTCGACGCCAGGGACGACGTCGTGGCTCACCCACGGCGTGCCCTCCCGCCGAAGCAGGTCGCGGTAGTCCGCCGCGTGCGCGACCTCCATGCCGACGATCCCCTCGATGACGAACGCGATCGACGTCGTCGGGTGGGTGTAGTCGCCGTCACCAGAGGCGACCGAGGCCTGCCTGAACATCTCGCGACTCTCGACGTCGCTCGTCGCGCACGGGCCCGACCCGGGCACGTCCCACCCGCCGGCCAGCGCGCTTCCCGCGAAGGTGCCCGCCCGCCCGCCGAAGCCGGCGTCCATCACGTTGCGACCCCAGGCCGAGCCGGCGAAAAGTTGGTCGGTCGCGTCACTTGAACACGCCCGGTCGAGTCGTCCGAAGGGCGGACCGCCGGTGATCACCGCGGCCGAGAGGAGGTCGTCGAGGCCGTAGTGGCTCAGCATGTAGCTCGTCTGCGCGCCACCGGCGGAATGTCCGGTCGCGCAGAAGGTGGGCGACGCGTCGCCGTCCGTGAGTTCGTCGGCGATCCAGCGCGCGACGGTCGCCGAGCGGCACGCGAGCCGGGCATGTCCCTCGGCGGCTCCGGGCGCGGCGATCAACCAGCTGTCGATCCACTGAAGCTGCGTGGTCCGGAAGCCGGCGTCGCGTGTCTCCCTCACGATCCGACCGGCTTCGGGTTCCGAGCCGTCGGCCGGCGGCGTAGCGAGCCCCTGGCCGGTCTCGTAGAGGCCGATGCCGAGGCCTCCGGTCATGAACAGGATCGTTCCGCGCTCCGCCGCGCCGGCGATCTTGAGCCTGGCGCGTGCCGGCGAACTGACCTCCGGGCAGGTGACGGTGAACTCGTAGCAGGTCTGGCCATCGCATGGCGTCGGCCCGGCGGTGACCTCGACGGTGCCAAGGGCCCTCGGAGTCGACCCGGTCTGGGCAGTGGCAATTCCGGCGGAGGCCGCCACGAGGGCGAGCGTCAGGACGATGGCGGCTCGGGTCATGGTTGTGGGTGGGCGTCAGGCGGACGGCACGAGTTGCGGGACGACGTAGGCGAAGATCATCGTGACCACCGCCATGAACAGCGCCAGGATGAGGCTGTGCTTCAGGGTGATCCGGAAGAGGCGGCCTTCCTCGGAGGTGGCCATGCCGGTCGCGGCGACGGCGACGGCGATGCTCTGCAGCGAGATCATCTTCCCCATGACGCCGGTAGCGGCGTTCGTCGATGCGGTCAGGATCGGATTCAAGCCGAGCGCGTTGGCCGTTACGACCTGCAGGTTGCCGAAGAGTGCGTTCGACGCAGTGTCGCTGCCGGTCAGGAAGACGCCGGTCCAGCCGAGCATCGCGCTGAAGAAGGGGAAGAGCGATCCGGTGGCCGCGAACGCCAGGCCCAGCGTCGAGGTCATTCCCGCGTAGTTCATCACGAACGCCACCGCCAGGACCGATGCGATCGTCAGCAACGGGAACGCGAGCTGCTTCAAGACCGACCCGACGATGCCGGCGAACCGAGCCGGCGAGAGGCCGAGCAGTAGCGCCGCAGCCAACGCCGAGAGGAAGCACGAGGTGCCCGCCGCCGAGAGCCACTGGAAGTTGTAGATCGCCGCGTAGGGCGACGGCTCCGGTGTCAGCGGCGGCACCCGCAGGATCGTCTCGTGCAGGCCGGGTACAGGAATCATCGTGCCGAGCGTATTCAGCGCGGCCGTGATCGGGGGATACCGCCACGCCAGGACGAAGACGACCAGGAGGATGTACGGGCTCCAGGCCGAGACGAGTTCACCCGTCGTATGCGTCTGCGCGACCGATGTCGCCTCGGCGTCACCCTCGAGCCGGAAGATCCGGGTCGGCTGCCAGACCTTCATCACCAAGACCATCGCCACCATGGCGGCGATCGACGCGAGGATGACGGCGACCTCCGGGCCGATCGTGTTCGTCACGCCGAAAAGCACAGCGGCGAAGGTCACCGCGCAGGCGGCGACCGGCGGCAGGACCTCCAGCGCGCGGCTGAATCCCGACATGATGACGACCATGTAGGCGGGGATGACGATGGCGATCAGGGCGCACAGCCGGCCGGTCATCGAACTCAGCGCATCCATCGGCAAGCCGGTGATGCCGGCCAGGGTGACGAGCGGGATCCCGAGCGAGCCGAACGCGACCGGCGCGGTGTTGGCCACGAGGCAGATGAACGCCGCGTAGAACGGCGAGAACCCCAGGCCGGTCAGCATCGCGGCGGCGACCGCCACCGGCGTTCCGAAACCGGCCGCGCCCTCGATGAACGCGCCGAATGCGAACCCGATCAGGACTGCCTGCAGCCGCCGGTCGTTGCTCAGCGCGCCGATCGAGTCCTTGATGATCTCGAACTTGCCCGTGTCCAGCGTGACCCGGTAGAGGATGAGCGACGCGATGACGATCCAGCCGATCGGGAAGAGGCCGAACGCCGCGCCGTAGACCATCGAGGCGCCTGCCTGCGGCACCGGCATGCCGTAGACGCCGACCGCGAGGACGAGCGACACGGCCAGCGCGCTCAGGCCTGCGACCCAGCTTGGCTTCCGCAGGACGCCGAGCATATAGAAGAGGATAACGAGCGGGATCGCCGCCACAAGTGTGGAGTAGCCGAGGCTACCGGCAATCGGGACGTAGTCCTGTTCCCACATGGTCGGCTCCTTGGAGGCGATATCTGCTTGCGTGTTCGAAGCGGTATCGAGGATCGGCCTGATTATAGTCAGGGGATGGCCCAGAGCTCGTATCGGTACTCGCTCCAGGGGCCGGTCACGACCCGGATTTCGATGTCGACGACCGGCCGGCCGTCGAGGAGCTCGAGTGGAATGATGAAGTCCGCTTCGGCCCAGCGCTTGCTCGTGTTCGTAGTCGGCGAGTACCAGACACCCGCGCGGGCGCCGTTCACCCATACCTCCGCCTCCTGGATGGCCGCCTGATCGTACAGCCGTCGCAAGCGCAGACCGGAAGTCGTGCCCTCGTCCGGCCCGTTCACCTTCAATGAAAAGTGCGACGTCTCGGCCACCGCACGCCCGCTGTCCGAGACGCCGACCGCATCATCGACACCCTCGAACTGCGCCACGCGCTGCTCGACCGAAGTTGCGGGCACCGCGCGGTAGTCGTGCTCGGCCTCGCCCCGCGGGTCGCCGACGTCGAGCGCGTCGACCTGCCGCATCGGTGTCGGATGCTCGTAGTAATACGCGACGCTCGAGTACATGGCGGCAGCTGAATTCTCGGTGCCATGCTCGGTCGACACCCGCAGCTCCGACTGGTAGGGGACGCCACCAGGGAAGAAGCGGTATACGGTCGTCGCGGCGCTCCACTGAAAGTCGACCTGGGTGAGGTCGCGTGTGGCGGGCTGGCCGTGCATCGGCAGCGAGTAGGGGTTCATCAGCCACTCGTTCGACCACCCGCCGAGGTACTCGTCCTCGTGGCCGGTGCCGTGGAAGGCTGGCTGGCGGCGGCCGTCGACGTAGAGGCGCAGGTCGCCTTCCCACCAGCGCTTCAGCTCCGGCCGGATCGGTTCGACGGTCATCATCTGGCCGACGTAGACGCCACGCCCCCGTGTATCGAGGATGCCGTAGTCCTCGCCGTCGGTCGTCGGCCACTCCCGACGATAGCGGGCCTTGAAGTATCCGCTGGTCTCCTGAGAATAGTTCGCGTCGGCGCCGGTGCCGAGGCGGACCTCCCACCAGATCGGGGGCATCGGATCGGGGTTGGTGTTGACGAGTTCGATACGGGCGCGCTCCCAGAAGGGCATCGGCAGATAGCAGTAGTACGCCCCATTGGGGCGCATGCCGAGGGGGACCGCCCGAACCGCGGCTTCACCGAGCCCTGAACCGAAGAAACTGCCGAGCGGCACGTCGACCGAGGGCGTGGGCTGGTCGTCCCAGGAGATGCGAAGGAAGAGATGGTTGAGCTGATAGCCCGTGAGCGGCGCGAGCGGATTGAACCTGAGCGCCGTGATGGCGCCCGCGCCGGCCCACTCGAAGACCTGGGCGACGGTCGGTTCCATCTCGCCGTCGGGCATGGCCGGCGCGGACAGGTCGACGGTGCCGGAGTAGACGTCGCCCTGGATCTCGCTGTTGGGGTTCTGGCCGGGTGCGTTCCAGATGCGGGCGACCGCGCTCGTGTCCTCGTCTCCAGTCCAGCTGTCGACCCGGCGGGTCGGCGCATAGGTGTGGTAGTAAGCGTTGTAGAAGCCGACGCGGTTCTGCGTCGTGACCTTCAACCGGCGCCGAAAGGGGAACGGCAGGTGGCTGACGTGGCCGCCCGAACTGGTGAACCGGTCGAAGACGAACGGTGGGGCGAACGGGGGTTGCCTGGCCCCGAACAGTTCGTCGGCGTCGATATCGAGCCGCGGCTCCTCCTCGTTGTCGAAGTAGAACTTGATCCGGCCCCATCCGAGCGGCGCAAAGCCGCTCTCCCGGCTGGTGAACCAGAGGGTGTAGAGCGACCCGGGCCCTTCACGTCGAAGATGACGTTCTCCCCGCGCGCGTCGACGTACAGGGCGGAGTAGGTGCCGTCGAATCCGTCGTCGTTCCCGCCCGTGCGGTCGTGGCTGGAGAGGTAGTGCGCCTGGGCGTCGGGCACGAGCAGCGGGTAGCGCTCGAATCGCGCGAGGGTGTCGAGACCAGGTCGCGGGACCTGCGCCTCGACGACCCGCGGCGGCGCTGTGCCGGCCAGCAAGAGTACGGCTGCGATCCACGCAGTGGAAGCGAGCGAGGGCATTCGATCGGTCGGCATCGGGCTGGGATCGCGGTGTGGCCCGGATTATAGGTCCAAACTCGGGAAGCCTTACAATCGCGGGGTATAGCGGTCCGAGCGGACGACGAAAGCGTCGAGATCGGCTTCGACCAGATCCGATCCCATCGTTTCGTGGATCGATGCCGTCGGTTCCTCGACGAGATGCGGGCGACCGGACGCCTGGAGGCCCCCGACCACTGGCGGGAGCTGAATCCGGAACTGACGATCTCCGACGAGCCGTTCGCCGAGCGCCCGGCGCCGTATGCCGTTTCCGCAGCCGCCGCCAGCCGGTTCGCCGGCCAGGTGCGGGAGGAGGGCTACTCGCAGGTCGGTCCGATTGTTCCCCCGGCCGACGTCGCACGCCTGCGCGGTGGAATCGAGCGGGTCGTGGAGGCGGGGTACCCGCCGTTCTTCGTGGCGGTGTACGACGAGTTCTTTCAGATGTTCGATGGACTACAGTGACCTGACCCCCTGAAACCGTTCCAGCCCGAGTGTTAGGATTTCGGGCGCAACGACCAGGAGGCAGGATGTCCAGGAAGCGGTACAGCACGGAGCAAATCGTCACGAAACTGCGCCAGGCCGAGGTGGAGCTGGGCCGCG